>JGI12421J11937_10001098_pt1 | contig 10875 bp, 8 predicted proteins | sample LakErihyJuly2011_2_FD_11937 | JGI IMG/M metagenome (IMG submission 11937)
TCTAATTTTTGTTAACTTTGAAAATTGAACGGTTAATGATTTGGATTCGTCAGGGTTCTTGTCATACCAATCATAGTATTCTCCCATAACATTTTCATATAATTTTGATTTTAATCTTAGGTAAACAGGTGTGATAATCTTATCGGGTAAATCAAGAACATTTTCTTTTAATCTTCTTAATGTTAAACCTAAGGTTCGGTCTCTTAACTCTTCCAAGTTTGACGCCCCTGTTACATTCCAAATCTTTCTTCCCCCAACATTAAATTGGTATCCAGAACAATAACGGATAGCGTATGCCATCCAATTCTTTGCAACAGGAGAATCAATTATACTTAATAAATTAAAATAATCGATTGGCCGTGATGTCATTGGTGTACCCGTTAACAACCAAAGTCTTTCGGTATTTTTGACAATATCATTGATTAGTTTTGTCCTCTGCGCCGTACCATTCTTAATATAATGGGCTTCATCAATAATAACTAAATCAAAGTTGGACGCAAGGACTTGAGATTCGTTTTTCTTTTTAGGGTCATGGAAATTTTTAATTATGTCGTAGTTTATGATTACAAAATCTGCTTCGGTACTGAAATTTTTACTTTCTGCAATGTAGATTGATTTGTCTGAGTAATTTTCAATCTCACGTTTCCAGTTAATTTTTAATGTTGCAGGACAAATGATTAATACTTTTTTTGAGTTTGATTCTAACGCAGCAATAATTGTTGAGGTTGTTTTACCAAGACCCATATCGTCGGCAAGGATAAACTTTTTATTCTCAACCAATTTTTGTATTGCTTCTTTTTGATGTTCAAGTGGTGGACGATGAGAATATTTTGAATAATCAATTACCACATCTTTAACTGAATTGTCTTTGATAATTGCGGCCTTTGGTAACCAAAAATCGTGAAGTTCTTCATTTTCAAAAACTCTACCCCAAATGTGGTAAGCTTTTTCTTTATCCGCCAATAACTTCTCAACCCAAACTTTTTGTGGAATTTCTGTATATAATTTGTCGTCGGCTAATTTCTGAGCAAAGTATGTGTCAAGGATTACCCATTTTTTTGCAACTTTTGGTTGTTTATTGTGAAAATTAATAATGTATTCTGATTGGCTCCTTGTTGGATAAAATTTTCTATTAACCTGTGATTTACGTTTTAATTCCAAGATATAGTTATTGCCACCCTCATATGACTCAAGAATGGACATTGCCTTTGATTCTAAACTAACGTTACTCATTTAATATTAATAAACTTATTTAAAATATAATAAAACTTTAAGTATTTATCAATATATGAAACGGACATTAGAAAAGTTAGTTCCAGTTACAAGATTAGGTAAATTTTTTGGTAATGAAGATTTTGACCTTGATATTGATATGGGACAAGAATGGCTTGAGGGTGATATGAATTTTACCGTTGTGTTGTATCGTATTGATAGGTATAAAACAAAAAAAGATGATGTTTACGGTGAAGTTTTAGAAGATGGGATACAATTTATGGCACCTATTGAATTAAAAGGTTTAGTTCAAGTTATGGCGCCAACTAATAAGTTATATGGTAGTTCTAAAGTTGAAATACAAGAACCTGGAAATTTAAAGTTCTCAATTTATCAAAAACAACTTGATGATTTAGGTGTTGAGATTTGGATGGGGGATTACCTTGGATATTATGAAACAGAGTCTAAAGTCAGATACTATTCCATTAGTGATGACGGATATGTTGTGTCTGACACTAAACACACTTACGGTGGATATAAACCATTCTATAGAACGATTGTTGCAACATATGTAAGTCCTGACGAATTTAACGGATTATAATAAAATAATAACATGCCACTACCAAGAACAATAGTTAAACCAACATTACCTTTAGTACCAAAAAAAATTTTATCTGAAAGGAGAGAACAACTTTTAGAATATATTAAAGATGATGGAACTTATTTACCCAAATCAGTATTACATGCGGATTTGGATAAGGGTATGCTTGAATTTGTTAAAGACAAACTTAAAGTTGTTACCTCAGGTAAAATAGTTCCATTATTAGATATTATAATCACAACTCAAAATTGGTCACAATATTTAGAAACTTGGAAATTTGTGGATATTGACTATAATCCAACACCCCCATTCATTACTGTCGTTAGGACTCCTGAAGTTAAGTATGGTACAAATCCATCACTTCAATATACAATACCAAACAGAAAACAATTTTATTACGCATCGGTACCAACTTGGAATGGAAACGAACAAGGAATGGATATTTATACAATTCCACAACCAGTTCCTGTAGATATTACATATAATGTAAAAATTATTTGTAATAGAATGAGAGAGTTAAATCAACTTAATAAAATTGTGATGCAAACATTTTCATCAAAACAAGCATATACCTTCATTAAAGGTCAATATATACCAATAATATTAGCCAACATTTCCGACGAATCTCAATTAAGTATGGAATCTAGAAAATATTACGTTCAAAATTATGAGTTTACTATGTTGGGTTATTTGATAGATGAAGAAGAATTTGAAGTAAAACCAGCAATTCAAAGAGTGACTCAATTAATTGAAATGAACACAGCTCCAAGAAAAAAAAGAACAAACAAATATCCTAAAAACCCTGATAATTTTGAAACTCCATTTTTATTTGTTTCAGGTAATACAAGTTTAACTGACGTAATTGACTTTAGTTCAAATATGAATTTACTTTCAACAAGTAATGTTGATACTTTTGATGTATATATTAATAATGATTATTATGGGAGCGACCTTCAAAAAATTGAGATTACAACAAACGATATTTTAACTATAGAAGTTACAAAAAATGACAATACTGTAGAAGCAAACATACTATATGAAAATAAATTAATTTAATTTTCCCCATAAATGTCTTTCTTTTCTTTACATTTTTCTACAATTAAATTTTCTAAAAATTTGTAAATTTTTATTCCCCGTTTATCACAATATTTTTTTAAAATATCGTGTGATTCAGGAGATATTTTGATGTTTTTTATTTCTTTTTTTGGATTCATAGGTAGAAAAAAAGCAGTATTTATTCATACTCTTTATAAATACTTATCTAAAAGTAAAGTTTTTTCATAAAAACTCTAATATTTATCAATAAAATAAATCTGTAACAGAATAATTTAATAATGGCAGCACAAGCAAATCAAAAAGTATTTGTATCACCTGGAGTGTACACATCGGAAACCGACTTATCATTTATCGCCCAAAGTGTGGGGGTAACAACTTTAGGTCTTGTTGGAGAAACTTTAAAAGGTCCAGCATTTGAACCAGTATTCATAACAAATTTTGACGAATTCCAATCATTTTTTGGTGGTTCAGAGCCCGTTAAATTTTATGGTACTCAGATACCAAAATATGAGGCAGCTTATATTGCCAAATCATATTTACAACAATCAAATCAATTATTTGTAACAAGAATTTTAGGATTGTCCGGATATGATGCAGGACCGTCTTGGAGTCTTTCATTAGTTGCTAATGTTGACCCAACAACTATTTCTGCACCATCAAATCCCGTAGCTTTTACCGCAACGTTTACNGGNACATCATCGGGAGGTACATTTNNNNTTNNAAGTGGGNCATTACCAAANCAAGTTCAANTAAATAAACAATATAAATTACAAGACGGTTCAGTATCTACAATACAAACCGATTTTAACAATTATTTAAGTGAGATTGTAAATACAACATCACTTTCTGCAACAACGTCAGTTATATATGGCTCAATACTTTATGATGACAATTATTCTCTTACATATGGAAGACCTAATGTAAAAACTCCATATGATTGTGTACCTATTTTAGAAGAAAATAATTTATCTGCGTCGTCAAACGACCCTTGGCTTTATGCTAATTTTAATATTTCTTCAGGAAATAATTATTCGGGTTATTCTTTTTATTATGTTATTGATAATGTAATTGATAATGGGAATTCTAATTTTACGGTCACCATTTCTGGAACTTCCGTTAATTTTACAGGTATAGCGTACACTGACTTCAATAATATGGTTGTTGGTACTATTCGTTCACGAGGTATTTGTAATTATGTTAATAGTGCCGGAAGTAATGACCATGGTCCAGTTTATGAAGTTGGTATTGATTACAACAATAATAATACTTGGGTCCCAAATAATTTACAAATAGTTTGTACTGGACAATATTCAGGCATTACAGAATCACCTTATTCATCCTTTTTATTATCGGGTTTAACAAATGATAATAAAACATTTTCATTTGAGACTTCATTAAGTGCATCTTCGTCAAAATATATTACAAAAGTATTAGGTGTTGATAATTTTGGTAAATCAAGATACGCGGTTCCTATTTATGTTGAAGAACTTTATCAGGGAAGTTTGAATTATGCTTATAGTCAAAATTATATCCGTGGATTAAATTGTGATTTAATTGCACTACCTGATGCAAGAAGTCAATCAAGTCAATCAATTGCTTGGAATTTAGAAAAATACCAATCACCTGAAACACCTTATTTGGTTTCTGAATTAAGAGGTAACCAAGTTTATAATTTATTTAAATTCATATCAATTTCCGATGGAAATGACGCAAATACTGAAGTTAAAATTTCAATCGCTAACTTATCATATAATAATATGTCGTTTGATGTTCAGATTAGAAATTTTTATGACTCTGACTCAAATCCAGTTGTAATTGAAAAATTCACAAATTGTAATATGGACCCAGCATCAAATAACTTTGTTGGAAAAAAAATAGGTTCATCTAATGGTGAATTTGCATTAATTTCAAGATATGTTATGGTTGAAATGGCTGATGAATACCCAATTGACTCACTACCTTGTGGTTTCCGTGGTTACACACAAAGAGAATATGAAGACGCTTCGGTTTACCCATCACCATATCCAAAATATAAAATAAAATATGATTACCCTGGAGAAGTTATTGCTAACCCACCATTTGGAACACCTATTGGTGGCTCAAACACTGTTGAATCTCCTGGAGATATTATAAGAAGAACATATTTAGGGTTTTCAACACAGTATGGAATTGATGAATCATTTTTAACTTATAAAGGAAAACAAAACCCTCAATCAAATTGGGCTTTAGCAACTGACTCATTTAAATGGAATTACACTAGTAAAGGTTTCCATATGGACTCAGGAGCAACTGTTGTATCAATTGCTAACACATCAATGACAAGTGGTCAAACAGCTTTTGAATGTGGTACTGCTGAATTTAGAAGTGACCCAGAAACACAAGAAAATCCGTATTATTTCATATATTCAAGAAAATATACACTATGTTTTGCTGGTGGTTTTGATGGTTGGGACATTTATAGAGAGTGGAGAACTAACGAAGATAGATTTCAATTAGGAGCTTCGGGTTATTTGGCGGGTACTGCACCTTCATCAAGATATCCAAATGCAACAGGTGAGGGATTGTTTAAAAGAATTGTAGTTCAGAACAATACTCAAGATTTTGCAAATACAGACTACTACGCATATCTACTTGGTATTCTATCATTTGCAAATCCAGAATCAACTAACATTAATATATTTGCAAGTGCAAGTATTGACTACGTAAATAACTCAAACCTTGTTGAGGAAGCGATAGACATGATTCAATTTTCAAGAGCGGATTCGGTTTATATTTGTACAACACCTGATTATAGAATGTATACTCCAGACGGAACAAATTCTTTGGACATTATTTATCCTCAAGAATCAGTTGACAATTTAAATAATACAGGAATTGACTCTAACTATACAGCAACTTATTACCCTTGGATTTTAACAAGAGATACTGTTAATAACACACAAATTTATTTACCTCCAACTGGTGAGGTTTGTAGAAACTTAGCTTTGACCGATAACATTTCATTCCCTTGGTTTGCATCTGCGGGTTACACTAGAGGACTTGTAAACTCTATTAAGGCGAGACAAAAACTTACACAAACCGACAGAGATGTACTATATCAAGGTAGAATAAATCCTATCGCAACTTTCTCTGATGTTGGAACTGTAATTTGGGGTAATAAAACATTACAAATTGCTGACTCAGCACTTAATAGATTGAATGTAAGAAGATTGTTACTTCAAGCTCGTAAGTTAATTTCCGCAGTAGCTGTAAGATTATTATTTGAACAAAACGACCAAGTTGTTAGACAACAATTCTTGGATAGTGTTAATCCTATTTTGGATTCAATTAGAAGAGATAGAGGTTTATATGATTTCCGTGTAACAGTTTCATCTTCACCTGAAGATTTAGACAGAAACACATTAACAGGTAAAATTTATTTAAAACCTACAAGGGCGTTAGAATTTATAGATATTGAATTCTTAATTACACCAACAGGGGCTTCATTTGAAAATATTTAANAAAATTAACGGGGTATATAACTGCCCCGTATTATCTAATTATGAAAGGACAACTTAGAGAAGGATTTAAAGAAGAAGGAACTCCAGACATGAAATATTACGCGTTTGATTGGGATGACAATATTGTCCACATGCCAACCAAAATAATAGTAAAAACTGAAGACGGAGACGAAATTGGTATGAATACTAATGATTTTGCAAAACATAGGGAGAAAATTGGGAAAAAAAAATTTAAATATAATGGAGAAATTATTGTTGGGTTTGGTAAAAATCCATTTAAAAATTTTCGAACCGAAGGTGATAAAGATTTTTTAGTTGACGCTATGATGGCAAATGTTGGACCAGCTTTCGATGATTTTAAAGAGGCAATTAATAATGGTTCAATTTTTTCAATAATTACTGCAAGAGGTCATAACCCAAATATTTTAAAACAAGCTGTTTATAATTATATTATCAACGGATTTAATGGGATTGATAAAAATCAACTAGTTAAAAACCTTAAAAAATATAGGACGTTTGTCGGTGAAAATGATATAAGTGATGATGAATTAATTAAGTCGTATTTGAACCTAAATAAGTACTATCCAGTGTCTTTTGGTGATGAGTCAGGTGCGGTTAATCCTGAAGAGGCTAAAGTTCGTGATATGGAAAAATTTGTTTCCTACATTAGAAAAATGGCTAATAAGTTAAATAAAAGAGCGTTTATTAAAAACGATATATCAAATAACTTTATACCAGAGCAACCAACTATTGGATTTTCAGATGACGACATTAAAAATGTAGAAGTAATGAATAAACATTTTATAAATAAACCAAATAACATAATTAAGACTTATTCTACTGCTAGTGGCATTAAAAATAAATATAACTAGATTATAATTTTGATAAAATAAAAGTAAATAGAAAAAAATTTTAACAAGGATATATTTATACATATAGAATATAAACAACTAAAACAAAAAAAATAAAATAACATGGCTGATTTATTAATGAAAATGCCGATACCTTATGAACCAAAACGACAAAATCGTTTTATTTTAAGGTTTCCATCAAGTTTAGGTATTAACGAATGGTTTGTTGAAAGCGCTTCAAGACCATCAATTAAAATTGGCGCAACTGAAATACAATTCTTAAACACATCAACATTTGTTGCGGGTAGATTTAATTGGGACCCAATTAGTGTTAAGTTTCGTGACCCTATTGGTCCATCAGCCGCTCAAGCACTTATGGAGTGGGTTCGTTTACACGCTGAATCCGTGACAGGTCGTATGGGTTATGCTGCGGGATACAAAAAAGACATTGACCTTGAAATGTTGGACCCAACAGGAGTTGTTGTTGAAAAATGGATTCTTTACGGGACATTCTTAACTGATGTAAATTTTGGAACCTTATCTTATAGTCAAGATGCTTTAGCCGAAATTTCAGCTTCTTTAAGAATGGATAGATGTGTGTTGGTTTATTAATAATACAATACTTCTATTCATTTACTATAAATCATAATTAAATAAGAATTATGTTTATAATTAAAAAAATTTAATTATATTTAACCGTAAAGACAATAAACTTTACGGTTAATTTTTTATATGGATACTCAATCAATGGACTACGGTCAAGAAAACTTCACATTACCACATGATGTGGTACAATTACCTTCACAAGGAATTTTTTATAAAAATAAAAAAAAATCAATTAAAGTTGGTTATCTTACCGCCTCAGATGAAAACATTTTAATGGGTGGTGCAAATGATTTAACGATGACTTTATTACGAGCAAAAATTTACGAACCTGATATTAAAGTTGAGGAATTACTTGAAGGTGATGTTGAAGCAATCCTAATATTTTTAAGAAATACAGGATTTGGACCTGAAATAACATTAAATGTTACTGACCCTGTAACTAAAAAACCATTTAAATCAAACGTATTATTAGACCAATTAAATATTATTAATGGTCAACAACCAAATGAGGATGGTTCATTTACAACTCTTTTACCAAAATCACAATCTACAATTAAACTTAAACCATTAAGTTACGGTGAAATTATTGAGATTGGTAAATTAGCAGAAACATATCCTCAAGGTAGGGTTGTTCCAAAGGTAACTTGGAGAATGCAAAAAGAAATTATTGAAGTTGACGGGTCAACCGATAAAGCATCAATTGCAAAGTTTGTTGAGTCGATGCCAATTTCAGACTCAAAGTTCATAAGAAAATTTATGAATGAAAATGAACCAAGATTAGATATGACTAAAACAATTATAGCCCCGTCAGGAGAAAAGCTAACAGTGAATGTTGGTTTTGGGGTTGACTTTTTTCTCCCTTTCTTCTGATTATAGAAAAGTTCAAATCGACGAATTTTATTATTTAACAACACTAATGAAGATTTCTTATCAAGATTTTGAAAGAATGCCCTTGTTTGTGAGAAAATACTTATTAGATAAGTGGATAGAAGATAACCAAAAAACTTAAAAAAAATTTTTTAATCTATTTATATTTAAGAAATAAACTAATCTTTGTTGGTTTGTTAGTTCACACGTAAACTAAAAAAAAATATAATAACAAAAATAGATGGCATTAGGAGATGACACAGGTTCTGTAGATGACCTTAAAAAAAGTATTGAAAGTTTAAAGTCTCCAATTGACAAAATTATTGACGCTATAGGCAGCATGTATGATGAGGCCAATACGCTTAATCACGCATTTTTAGAAGGTAGAACCAGAATGGATGAAATGGCCGATGCCGTTTCAAAATCTGCTGCAGGAGTTATTCGTTTAGGTGGTTCAATAACTGATGTTGGTACAACTATGCAAAATATTGCCGCAGGGTCAAAACGAAATGTTATTGCGACTGAAGAACAAGTTAAAAAATTATTTGCGGCATATAGGGTATTAGGAACTAGTTCAGAAACTTTAGTTAATAATTTTGCGGAAGTTGGGTATGAAACTTCTCAAATTGGTGTTAATTTAGAAGGCTCTATTCAATATATTCAAAGTCTTGGTTTAAATGCGAAAGATGTTATGGGCGATGTTAATGATAACATGAAGAACATGAATAAATACAATTTTGCAGATGGTGTTGTTGGGTTGGCTAAAATGGCGGCACAAGCGTCAATGTTACGGTTTGATATGTCAGATACCTTTAAGTTTGCGGAAGATGTTATGAACCCTGAAAAAGCAATTCAGACCGCCGCGGCTTTACAAAGATTAGGTGTTGCTGTTGGCCAATTAGGTGACCCATTTGCATTAATGAATGACGCAATCAACGACCCAGGAGCATTACAAGATAGTTTAATTAAGGCAACAAAACAGTTTGTTCAATTTGATGAAAAAACAAAATCATTTAAAATAAACCCACAAGGAATGTTAACTTTGAGGGAAATGGCGGCAGAAACTGGACTTTCTTATGATAATTTAGCAAAAAGTGCTTTAGCCGCTGTAGATTTAGATAAAAGACTTTCGTTCATTAATCCAGCTTTAAATTTTGACAAACCTGAAGATAAAGAATTGTTGGCAAATATGGCAACAATGGGAGAGGGTGGAGAATACATTGTACAACTTAAAAATGATAAGACGGGAGAAGTTGATAAAATTAAGTTAAGTGAAATTACAAATGAAGAACTTAAAGCTTTAAGAAAACAACAAGATGAAAAACCTAAGACCTTAGAAGAAATTCAAATAAGTCAGTTGGATGTATTAAAAAATATTCAGGCAGCAATTGAAGGAACTGCCGCCAAAGGAACTTATGGTGTCGCCGGTGCCTCCGTTATACGAGGTAATATTGTTGGAGCGGAAAGAACAACAAATGCCCTTACAAATTCTGTTGATAAAAATGTTCCTGAAAGTGCGGAAATAACTGACAAAATTAATAAAGCGGTAGATAAAATGAGTGGGTTATTTGTTGCAAAAGACGCAGGTAAACTAACAGATGCTGAATTTACGCAAAAATTAGAAACCCTCCAAAGTACTATAGTAAATGATGCAAATAGTTTAGGTGAAAAAGGAATTGAAGCGTTTAAAAATATTCTTTCTGATGCAAATAAAAAAGTAACAGGTAGCAGTGGTATTGAAAAAGAATTTAAAAAGTTTGCTTCTGAGATTTTAACCGCAACAGGGGCTCCACTAAGTGAATCAAAAAAAACTGAAACAAAAATAAAAGAAGATAACAAGGATGTACAAGTATTAGGTCTATCAGATGTTATAGGAAAAAAAACAAACCCAATTAAGGAAAATTTAAACAATAAAGGTTCAAGTAGTCAAAATTTAAATACCAATAGTAAAGTTGATTTTGGAGAATTTAAAATCACAATTCAAACACCACCAGGAACAACTTTAACTCAACAACAATTAAATGATATATTCAATAACGATAAATTTAAACAATATGTTGTTAACCTTACAAAACAAAATTCTTCGGAAAATAAAGGGTCTGGAGTTTTATCATACTAACGAGAAAACATTTAATTAACAATTAAAAAATACAAACTAACCTATTTATATAATAAAGATATT
>JGI12421J11937_10001099_pt1 | contig 10875 bp, 3 predicted proteins | sample LakErihyJuly2011_2_FD_11937 | JGI IMG/M metagenome (IMG submission 11937)
TATTTCTATAATTTTTCAAATAAATACATTAAAATTAAATAAATATATTATTTTATTTCTTTCAGTATTTTATATAATTTTAAAATAATCGAATACTTTATTTTTTTTGAAATTAAAATATTTTTTTTGAAATTTATATATTTTCCTATTAATTGAACGAAAAAATATGGAATATGATACATGCGAAATTCATGATAATCTGTGTAAAATGATATGCATGGAAGACAACTGCTAAGAAATCAATCGATTTGCTTGTTCAGAGTGTTTTTGTGTCGGTCCAATTCATAAAGCACATGTCTGTGATTACATAATAAATGTATAAAAAAAATAAGAAAATAATTTATAAATAATAGAAAAATATAAATAAAACTTTAAATCATTTAAAAGTAGCTAAGAATAAGTCGACTATCAAAGTGAAATTTAAGAAAAAATAGAAAAATAATTTTAAATAAATAAAATAAAATTAGAAGAAAAAATTAATGAGCTTTAAAATACGATTTTTATCAATTTAGAAAATTAAAAATAAAATTTTCTTAAATGTTTTTCAAATGTAGATGAATAAATAGTTGAAAATTTATTGATATAATTTAAAAATAAAGGTCCATTATAAAATGAGAAACATAAGGAAAATATTGATCAAATAATATAATTTGTTAAAGACCCTTATAACTTTCATAAAAAAATATTTTCAACTAAAATATAAACTTTACTTGATAAAGAACTAAAAAAAGTTATTTTAATAACGGACGATGCAATTAAAGCTCTTCAATAAATAATTAATAATAGTAAATTGTAAATTAATGATTTGTTGAATCATCATCATTTGAATTTTGATATTAATAATTTTAAAGCTTTTCCAGATTTTGAGCTTTTTGGTCACAGTAATTTAAATTTTATATATTATTTAGGTGATTATATATGGGATATTAAAAATTATTCCGATAATTAAATCATATCATGTAGTAGAGATAAGTGTTTGAAAATATGGAATATAAATGATCAAAAATGTGTATAAACTATAAATACATAGCACAATCATTAGATAATGTCTATGTTGATATTTAGCAAGTAAATAATAATAACAGGAGGATCTAAAGAAATAATAATATATAAAAATCTTAATCATCAAACTATGTTATTAGGTCATAATGAGAGTTGTTCTAATTTAATGAAAATCGATAATTTAAAATTTATTTCAGCTAGTTTTGATCGAACAATAAGATTATGGAGTGTCAACAAATATTAATGTTTAAAAATAATATAAGCATATTGAGAAAAAATATATATAAATTCTCTTCATCCTATTTCTAAATTAGATTTTTTAACAGTCTCGGGAGATGCTTTTTTAAAAATATGGTCTGTATCTAAATTCAAAATTATCAAATAAATATAAATAGAATCAAGTTTTAGTTGCCTTCCTTTGAAATTAAAAAATGTAGATAATATATTTTTATGTATTACAGGCCATAAATAGAAGATAAAAATAATGAATATAATAAATGGGAAATTGATATACTAAATACATAATGCTCATTAAAATTTTATCAGAGATTTAAAATAAATTAGTTTTGATATAATATGCTCCGCATCCGAAGACATGACAATAAAGTTATGGAAGATTAGTACAAAGGATTTATAATTTAACAATATGAGTATAGAATTGCATCGAACTTTATTGGGTGTGCATAGTCAACCAATATACTCTGTGTGTAAAATAAATAATTGCATTGCTACATCGGGAAGAGATAAAAAAATAATTGTGTGGAAATGATTTTATTTAAATTTATATTTACATATTAATAAAATTTGCTATTAAAAAATAATTTTTAAATTAGATAAAAATATGGATAAATCTAAAATAGGAGAAACAGAAATGGAATTTACTAAAGAAGATTAGAATAGTATAAATATTTTTAGTAAATTAAATATGGTCTATAAGGATAAAATAAAATAAGGATAATCATTAGAAGAATAAATAAATTAATTAGATGATGCTCTTACAGAATTAGACATATGCGATGATGAGGAAGTGATGAGAATGAAATATGGGGATTGTTTTTTCCATGTGAAAGTATCCCATGCTAAAGAAATAATAGAAAAACACACTGCTCAGGCTAAAAAAGAATCGAGTGATATAGCAGAAGTTAGATATGAAACCGAGAAAAAAATAAAAAAATAAAAAGCACATCTATACGCCAAATTCGGAACATAGATTAATTTAGAAGAAGATTGATTTATTTAATTATACACATAAAATTTAAAATTTAAATATTAAAATAAAAATATATAATTTTCATTAATTTTAAATTTTTTTATAAAAAAATATTAAAAGATTATAATTTATCACATTAATGAAAATAATAAATTTAAATTATTCAAAATATTAAATAAAATATATGCTTATATAGTTAAATAATATTCAATTTTTTATAAAATTTAAAAATATTTTTTCTTAATATTCTACATTAGGTATTCTATTAATTTGTATTTATGCAACTTTTACAAAATTATTTTGATAAAATTAAATAAATTAAGAATATCTAAAAATATTTTTATGTCAATTTAAAGATCACCAACAATATAGGGGGAATCAATATTGAAAGACTTTAAAAAGTATATAATAAATTTACAAATTTTAGGGGGGCCACAGGTTGCGAGGTATGCGGGAAGAAATTCAGTATGTTCAATGGTGAGCATACCTGTAAAAGATGCTTTAGAAAGGTGTGTTAAGATTGTGCCAAAAATAACCTATACGTAACTAAATATTTTTTATTTCTTTTTTAGATTATCAATTACGATAAGGAACGTAACAAAAAACATAAAGTCTGCTTTATATGTTTCAAAGAGTCTGATTCTCAGAAAAAATTAAAGATTGATGTATAAAAAATATAAATTAATATTTCTAGATGAACTTGATATTTGCAAAAGATTCCAAGATAGCCGCGAAGTGGTTCGATTTACTTTAACTCGATGAAAGAGATATAGAATAAAGATTCATAGAGTGCAATATAATTTCCGAAAAAATGAAATCCTCGGAATCGTACTAAGGCTATTTAGACTCTCTCAACCAGTTTTAAAGAACTTTAAAAGAGAATTATAAAGAGAATTACTCTTTTATGGAATTCTACCATTACATGACCCTCGAGATAGCTGATGGAGAGATTATCAAGACCATTAGTAATGTTCTTCGAGCATTCCTACATGTACACTGTGACACTGTCGGATACAATAAAGTAATTAAAATTTTATAGTTTAAAATTAGGATATATTTGATCTATGCGTTTTTTTACTTATGTTCTTGAGTCCCTCTAAAGCCTGGATGGTAATGTGTAAAATTTACCAAGATATTGTCCCATCAGATTGTTACCCTATCAACTTATCGAAAAGTAATTTTTAATTAAATGGATTTGCTGTTAATTGGATCTGCTAAATTCTCTAAGATCGATTTAAAATTTAAACACACCTTATCCCTAAAGTCAGATAGTTTATTGAAATTGAATGTCTTGATTATTTCTCCTCTTTTTTAATGAAAAAATTAAATATGTAGGTAACATTCTTCTTGGTTAATAACATTTTCAATGCTAGAGATAAATACAGTGCCTTAGTATAAGCTATTACATGCGTTATAGCAATAAACTCGAATTCAATAAATATATTGGGGAGCTCAAATCATTAAACCCCTCGAATAATATTAGAACAAACTTAATTGGAGGAGTTAACTAAGATGATTGCATTTGATTTAGAACGCCCTGATCTGGAATATTTTAGATTTTACAAGGTTATTTAAGTACAAGCAGTGCCACAACCATAACCATAATAACAAATAGAATTTTTATAAACTTAATCGGTCATCATTCAGCCTTAAGTGCAATCCACTTCCTCCACTACCAGTACCACTGTAGTTTATAAAAGTATGGAAGAATATGAACGATCTAAGATGGCAACTTCGAATGTAGGAACATAATAACTTGTAAGAAATAATACAAGCGAAAATTTAGCTAAGACAGATTAGACATAATAAATTGTATATCTCTAATAATAACTTTAATAATCTTCATATCGGTGTTCATAGCTAGAGACTCAAGTACACTAGCATACTTCATAAATATAACTGGATGCCTAAGAAATATAAAGACTGTAAAATGAGAATTAAAATCAACGATAATAAATAACTTATAATACCTATGAGATTGAGACACTATAGAAGAGTTCAAATATGACTTCAACTTCTCATTTGACTGGTGATTTATAGATTTTATAGGAAAATAATAATAAATTGAACAGTTATAATCATGAATTATAGGAATAGATAAAATTAATGGATAAATAATTCAAAGAAAATGATAGTATTATTTAAGCTTCATTGACTTAGGTTACCTAGGAGTATTAAGTACTGTTTTAATAAAACAAATAATTATAAGAGGTATTTTAATCGATATTTATTTTATTTTAGGCTGCTCATAGTACAGATAGTGAGGCAGTCAAAAAATTAACTTTAGCTAACTTCTAATTAACAGAATAAATTCGACTTATTTAAGAGCAATTTAAACTAAAAATTTAATAAGATCGAGCTCTATTCTAATAAGAATATGAGTAAAGTTAAGATGCATTCGAATAATTAGAAAAAAATTATATAAATGCTTGCATGAAAGTCATGTTGCTAACTACTCGATCGATGCTTGATGCTAAAGGAAAAGAAGAAGCGGCAGAAGTCCAAGTTTACGCCCAAAATCGAAAAGGGACTCTAGGTTGGTAGAGTGAGCTCGGAATTCTTCAAGTGAGACTTAACAATAAAGAAAAAGAGTGTGAGAGATTATTGAAAAATTAAAGAGAAGTTGAAACTAAATATGAATTAATGGTCAGAAGAATCAAAGAAGAGTATGAGTAGATTTCAGTATTTTTAATTAATAATAATATATTTAGAATTAAGAATTGAGGAAAGTCTGCCATAAATTCGAAATTGAAAAAAATTATTTCGAGGAGGAAATCAATCAATTAAGGAATAAAATTATTGTTTTAGAAGCTTCCTTATCAGATTTCGACTCTTTTAAACTTGAATTTGAAAGAATTACTTTTGTTTGTAGTCAGTTAAAGGTCTAATGTAGTCAGTTCGAAACAAGATATAATTTAAGAAATGATGAAATGGATGAATTGTAAAGAAGATTTGACTAAAAACAACTTGAATACCAAAATTAGCTCGAGCATACAAAAAATTCATCTAATTAATCACTTTTCGACCAAAAATTGAAAAAATTCTTGAGTGAAATAGAATATTTGAAAGTTTGTTACGAATAAGAAAAAGTTAAATGTATGGAACTTAGCAATCGATATGTTGTATAGTGTTTGGAACTAAGGAGAGTAAACAATCTGAACCAATAATTTTATACATAAAATGTATTATTGTGTTAAAATAATGAAGAATTGAATAAATAAATGAAAGATTTAGAACATAGATTATCGGCGAAAGATTCTTAATTTTAGGTTCTATAATAAGAAATGACTAGTTTCTAGATGTTCTCTTCTTAGGTTAAGGGTTAAGATTAGACCGGTAAAATTGGAGCCTTGGAGAAATAAATACATGATCAAAATGAGTATTAATTAAAAATTATGTTTTTTTAGGAAAATAAGGCGATTAATTGATGAAAATTCATAATTGAAATTTGATCTTGAAAATTTACGTGTTTAGTACAATAAATCTTAAGAAAACCTAGAATTTGCTAATTAACAATTATCTACTATTTAAACATAATATGAATAAGAAATTTCACAAATAAAAGAAGATTATGAAAAGGTCATAGCATACACTGTTACATCATGCAATACAAAAATTACATCAATCAATTTAGAGTGGAGTAAAAAGTATGAAGCTTGGAAAGAAAAGGAAAGAAATTATAAAATGTCTATTGAATTACTCGAAGAAAAGATTGCGATGTTGACCATATAGATAACTCAATATCTCTAAAATATCGAATAATTAGAAGAAAAAGTAGCCATTTTGTCAGCTGAATTAAGATAAAAAACTAAATATATTCTAGAATTAGAGGAAAAGATGAGGGAGTTAGAAATTATTATCTAATCGTTAAATTTGAAAATAGAGAAATTGGAAGAAAAATTATCCACCATTATTATGGAACTAAAAATGAAATCAGAGATGATCATAAAATTGGAACATTAAATATTAGAATTAAAGAAATAAATAGAATTATATGTAATTAGAATCGAAGATTTGGAAGAATATTGCGCCAAGTTGTCTATGTAAATACAAGAAAAAGAAAGACATATTGTAAGTTTAGAATTGGAAATTAGAAATCTCAAAATTTTGATTGATCAATATTTGATTAAAATTGCTTAATATGAGGAAAGAATTGCATATTATGAACTAGAAATGGAAAAAAAAAGAAATGCTTATATGAGAATCACATTATTAAGTATGGAGAATAAAAGATTGTAGAAAGTATATTTTTTATTTTAATATTTAAGCAAAATAGTGGTTTTATTTTATAAATTAACCAATTGACTATTGTAATAAGTTAAAGAGATGCTTATATATTAACTCTTGAAAATAAAATCGCTATGTTGAGTATGGAATTAAAAAATTTAAATTTTATCATTGTTGAAAGAGATAATACTATTAACCAATTGACTATATAAATTAACCAATTGACTATTGTAATAGGTGAAAGAGATGCTTATATATTAACTCTTGAAAATAAAATCGCTATGTTGAGCATGGAATTAAAAAATTTAAATTTTATTATTGTTGAAAGAGATAATACTATTAACCAATTGACTATATAAATTAATCAATTGACATTTATAATAGGTGAAAGAGATAATACTATAAACGGATTGAATGGTATATTAGCTGAAAGAGATGCTTATATATTAATTCTTGAAAATAAAATCGCTATGTTGACTATGTAAATATAGTAAATGAGCAGCGTAAATTATTTATTATCAAAATAATTAGTCTACCTTAACTATGGAAACAGAAATGACCCTGATGAGAACCACATACTAAAACAGATTAAGAGAAGCTCTAAAAAGATATGTGCTAAATGTTACTGAGCTACGCAGATAAAGTGTTAATGTTCTAAACCTCATAGAAACAATTGAAGCTAGAGATGGAGAAATAAACCATTGGAAATTAAAATATGAAGAATAATTAGAGTTTATTTCAGACGCCTAAACAGAACTCGAGAATTTAGCAGCTAATAAAAAATTATTATCCAAAAAAAATCTGGACCTTACAAAAATGACAAGTGAATTTGAAGAACTCAAATAATCTAATAAAAAAACAATGATGAGATTAATTATAGTTAGTATGGAATTAGAAAGATCTTTGATGTCTAATGGTATGCTTAAATCATAAATGGTAGTAAAATCAAGCGGAGCACTATCCGGGTTCTAGTAAGGAGAATCTATGGTGATATCTAGTAAATCTAGCTTGACAACATCAGCATCAATCGCCTAGAATTTGACGATGTCATAGAATAATCAATGAAAACATATTATATAATATATAATATTAATAAATCATATATATAAAATAATAATATAAACAAATTTACAAATAATAATAAAAAATTTTAAATATAAAATTAATATATTTTTAATTTATTATTTTACAAATTCAAAGTATTTTATTATTCAAAAATAAAATAAATAATTTGTTAATTTTTTAAGAAAATTAATAAAATATAAATATAAATTTAATTTTAATATTATTTCAATTTTTTATGTTTTTTCGGATATCATTATATTATTATTCAAATAAATTAGCCTCTTTTATTCTAAATTCTAATTCATTTGTTAGTTGTTGTATTTTTTCATTTAGTTATAATAATATTGTATTTTTTTCTTATATAAATTCTTATGAATTTATTTTTTGGATACATTCTTTCAATTTTTATATTTCTTTCGATTATTTGTAATTATTATTAGTTTAAGTCTCTTTATATTGATTATATTTTTATTGTATATGATCTAGGCTTTATTTTAATTCTTTATTTTATTAGTTCATTTATTACAATTATTATTAATCACGTATTTCTTTTTATTTATGCTACTAAATTAAACATTATAACTATTATTAATTTTATTTTTATAAATTCTCAATTAATTATTATTATTATGATTAATTTTATTTTTATAAATTCTCAATTAATTATTATTATTATGATTAATTTTATTTTTATAAATTAGTGTTTGTTGAATTACATTCATTATATAATTACTCGTACTCTTTCAATTATTAATTTTAATTTTATAAATACTCAATTAACTGTAATTATTATTAATTTTTATTTTATAAATTAGTATTCGTCAAATTAATTTTATTATATAATTACTCGAACTCATTCAATTTTTAAGTTTATTGCTGTTATTATGTTATCAAATTTTCTTTTTGGTTTATTTAATATATTTATTCTTAAATTTATTTATTAGATTCTATTAATTTTTATTATTAAAAATATATCTATTTAGACATTTCTTATTTCTATAATTGAAATTATTGTTCTTTTTCAATCATTTTTGATTTGTATAAATTAATTTCATCTAAAATTTTATTTAATCTTTAATCTAATTCCCAATTTTCTAAAAATATAATTTAAGATAATTACATTATTATAGTTCAGAATTTTACGTATCAATTTAATTTGTTTAAATATTTGTATTTAATTCTTCATATTCTAAAAAATATTAGTATAAAAATAACATTAATATAGATTTTGGTAATTTTATCTATCAATCTAAATTATTTTATTCAGTTCATTTATTTATAAATTTTTTCTTTCGAATTCTTTTTCCTATTATTCTATTTTTATCCGATAATTCTTAGATTTTTGATCATTATTTTATAGATGTTAAATTATATTTTTTTAGTCTTCAGAGCATTTTTTTAATTAAAATATTTCTTATTAAAGCATTTAAACTTCCATCATAAAACATGATCTTATATTAAAATTTCATAAAAATAATATACTTTTTGCTGTTATCATAAGTTTTGTTATCGCCAAAAATATCGATCCTCATATCTCTTAATATAATTAACTGTTTCATATTAATTTGTCTTACTTTTTCTATTTCTTCTTATAAAATTTTTTTGTCTTTCTACTATTATGATATTCTTTTTTTATAATAAATAATTTATACTGATTTGATTTTTTATCAAGAGTATCAAAATATTTAATTTTATTTCTGTATAATGGTTAATTTAATTCCATAAATTTTGATCTAATTTCGAAAGAATTCAATTTCATTTTAACATCATTAATTCTTGTATCTACAGAACTTTCTTTTAAATTAACAGATAAACATTATTTTTTTTAACAGGGCTGTACTACCACTGAATAAAGTTCAGACTATTATAAACTATTGCCTCTTTGTTAACAAGATCTTTTTTATATTCTTTATTTCCAATTTTCTTCCCATTATTTTTTTAATTAGGTGGATTAATTATTATTTGTATAATTTTCTTGATCTGACCTAATTTATAATAAATTAATAATTATTGCTCATAATTAGATGATTATTTACATGTAGATTACTATTCAAGACGATTATAGAATTTATTTTATGTTTTAGGAGTTTTATGGGAATTTATTCTGTTAGATTTTTTTTATTTCTGGCTATATTATTCATATGATTCTAAATTTAACTAAACTGCAATTTATTATGATTCTTCCATGTTCTAATGTATAATTAAAATGTAAATATACGATATTGCTATCTATTATCTCTATCATAAATAAAAATATAATTTTAATTTATTTATTTATTTTAATATAAATATAAATTATTTTCATATAAATTTTCATATGTAAGATTTAATAAATTATTTAACCATAATTTCCTGCTATTTTTATTCTATTTTTTATAAATCTTTTAAACTTATAGATGTACTAGTTTTGGGATTTTGCTTTGATTATTTTTTTGATATAAAATTTAATTTTATGTTAGGAAAATCTTAATTTAGTATATCTTGGTAGTTTCCAATTCCATCAGCAAGTCTTTCTATAAATAAATATATTTTACCCAACCTGAACAGCTTACTTCCCCATAAATGTTTCTGAGTTAAATATTTATTAAGAGTCAGTCATTTTAGTTTTTCTAAAAATTTTAATATGCTCTTAAAATTTCTAATTAGCCTCATTAATAATTTTTTATAAATATTATTTTTATTTTTCTGCCATTTATGTCATTGGATCAAATATATCACCAAGTAAATTTCTAAAATTTTTACTATTATATAAAAACTCTTGTGTATTTACTGATCGAATCTCAATATGCCAATTATTTATCATTCTTTGAAACCCAATATTAGAAAAAGTTACACCAATATTGCCAACTAATGAACATTAGTCTACATATACCTTTTAACCAACAGATAGTATAAAATAAGCACTTGAAGTGGATATATCTTCCGCAAATGTGTATAGAGGAATTTATTTTTAATTCGTAAAATTTAATATCTTATCTGCTATTATTTACGATTAAGCTAATGAACCACCTGTAAATTAACTATCAAAACATACCTGTACTATTAACTAGAATTGCTAAAGCTTTCATATTATTAGGAGATAATTTTTTAAGTGCTTTTTCAACTTTTTAAGTTCTATGGAGTTATTATAAACAAATTACTGTAAATTATCAATTGCTCCTCTAATTTCAATTACACTTACATGGGGTTTTGATAAATAACTTAATATAGATTTCATTTAAAAAAATTTAATTATTTTTTTTAATAATACAAATTAAATAAAAATTACATAAAAAAATTATTATAAAATTTTTAAATAAAATAATTAAAAAACCACAAATAATAAAAAATAATCATAATTTTAATTAAATATAAAAAAAAAAAAAATTTAT
>JGI12421J11937_10001100_pt1 | contig 10875 bp, 7 predicted proteins | sample LakErihyJuly2011_2_FD_11937 | JGI IMG/M metagenome (IMG submission 11937)
CGACACCGTCACGCCCCTACCCTGCCACCTGAAAAGGTGCCCCTGCTTCGCAGCAGTTCACCATGCCAGCAGTTCCCCCACGCGGCCTTACGCCGCGTCCTATACTCTATACTCGATACTCCATNCTCTCGTCGCCCTCACTGCCCGACATAATCAAGGACGAGTGCCTTCTCGAGTATGTCGGGCAAGAGGGCGACAAACTCCTGATGCGCGGGCTCGTGGAGGTACTGCTTCTCCAGCGCTTCCTTCGAAGCGAACGTCAGCGTGAAGATATGGGTGAAGCCCTGGTCCAATCCTTCCGGGCTCACGTTCGTGCCCCATTCGAAGGCCTGAATCGCCGGCAGCTTACCCGGCAGCGCCTTAAACGCCTCGATCACCCCGCGGACCGTCTCCGCAGGCGCGTCGGCCTTGAACTGAAAGATCACGATATGGCGGTAACTCATGGCCTCCAGCGAGGCCAGACGCCTGACGGCGTCAAGCATGCGCGAATGAAACGCGCATGCGGGGGAACTGCTGGCATGGTGAACTGCTGCGAAGCAACGCGGAGGGAGGACTGAGTTAGATCAAGCCCCCCACCTGTCACCCGGGGCTGCCACCAGCCACCCCAAGCGACTGCCTCCACCTTTGCACTTTTGCACGCGGCCCCGCCGCATTTGCACCTTTGCACATTCACTTGTTCCCCCACGCGACTCCGTCGCGTCAGGCCTTCAACTGCGCAAACCGCACGTGCAGGAGCGCGCGGCCTTTGGCGGTGAAGACGCAGGAGTCCCTATCCGGCGAGAATTGCACGCCATCGCACTTGGCGAGCTGCGCGCGCTGGATCGCATAGGCACGATGCAGGAGCACTGAGCGGACATGCTGCAGGATATCCTCGTCAGGCTTCGCGAGGAAACCTGGCAGATTCTCGACCTCAATCACCAGACCAGGAAGACGCTTCGACATTCCCGTAACCCAAAGACGGAGCATCGGAGTCGTAAAGGAAGAAGCAGACTTAATCTCTAGCCACCTAGAGGCTGAATGGAATCTATCCCTCCAACTAGAACGATGCATCTACTTCGAAGCCTGACCCTATGCCAGATTACCCCTCTCACGAGGGCGCCTACGAACTGCCGCCTGGAGTCTCGAGTTCAGGTCGTCGATTTCTGGCAGGGCCTTAGGGGCAGCGACGCGCAACTGATTCAAGTAATTGCAGAATTCTTGCGATATAGCCTGGCGGACCTGAGCCAGTCTGCACGCATCTCAACCAGCCGGTTTCGGCGCGGGAATGTAACGACGCCGTCCAATGGCCGCTTGAATGGGAATATATTCCTGATCGCCAACGATACTATCTGTGGCACGTTCAACCCATACGACCAAAGGCTGTCAGGTGCGTCCCATTTCAAAGGTTCATCCAGCCAGCACGAGGTCTCCCTTAGGCAGCTTTCCAGGTCATCGGCAAAGCTGTCCTGAAGGTTGCCTTCCGATACTTGCGACCAACCTTCGAGTCTTGCGTCCTTAAATAACTCGATGGGCGTTCCGTCTGCGCCCATCCCAACGACATAGAGAAACAGCTGTGATTCCAAAGGCGTGCTTTGCTCGATATGCTTCAGGACCTTGATATCACTGTCTTCATCCACGCCGAGAACATCGCCGCCGCCGTCGACACAAACAACAGCTTCATAGGGACGGCCTTGCCCCCCGCCTGAACGTATGAACTCCCGCCAGGACGGGCTCCGGCCGGCGGCGTAAAATCTGCGTCCGTTCTGCCAGGTCAATGCGGCAGCAAGGCGCTTTCCGCGCGTCCTCGCCCTGGCGTCACGCAAAATGTTAGGGATTGGCGTCAGATATTCCAAGAACTCGAGTTCCCCGAACGTGCCAACTCTTGAAAGACGGAGCTCGCCCAGGTCCTGAAGCGTCTCTTCACGGTCAAGCGTGGTGCGTGCCTTTGTCTGGACGATGTCAACGGAGGTCGCCCCATCCCTTATCATCGTCATCGCAATCGCCTTAGCTATGACGACATCGGCCCCTCCTCCGATCGATACGATTACGACTGGCCGCGCAGCCACCTCAATGAGCCTCATCATGTCTTCGTTAGCCATTTCGTCGAAGGTCACTCGGTAATTTCATTTATACAGGAAGGGCCGGCAAGGCATGCGAAGGCCTCAGGCCTCGCGGCTTCTGATACCATGGCTGCGCTTATTGTACCGGGGCATCAGTTTCTCGACCATCTGCACCGCCTCGATCGGGCTTTGTGCAGCCCATATTTGATCGTCTGGAATATCATCATAGCGACGTCGCGAGTCGATTTTCTGACCAGCGAGCCTTGAACCCCACCCTTCATGCGGGAGGGCGACGATAGGACGCCGGTAGATCCACCCTAGCGCGATTTCGCTCAGAGTTCCGGCGCCGCCGCCGATCACGATGATGGCATCAGAATGGGCGACGATTGAGTTGCGCAGATGGTCCATCCCCGTGGCGATGACCACGTCGACAAATGGGTTGGCCGCCGCCGGGTCGCTACCAGGAGCAATGCCGATGATGTCGCCGTCCGCCCAAGCCACCGAGGCCCGGGCCCCCGCGGAAGCCTCCTTCATGATACCGCCCATGCCTCCCGTCACCAGACGCCACCGGCGCTCGATGATTAGCGCACCCACTTGTCTGGCCGCCACAGCCTTAGCGCCAGCAGGATCGGTTGAAGCGTCGCCGATGACGGCGACCATGGGCCTCCGCTTAAGATTCGAGGGGGCTTCAGGCTCCATGGGCTACAATCAAAGTTCGGGCGTCTTCATAATCAAGATAAACGCCGGCCAAAGTCGGGATGCCTCCCCCCCTCCACTTGCGCTGGCCATGCATGACCTCAAGGAGAGCATGAACGTAGAAATCATGAGTGATGACGATATTCAGACCCTGCTGCCTGAGCCCATCGACGGCCATAAGCTCGCGGATAGCGCCCATGGCAGACTCGTGCGAGGGGAGGACCGCGTCTGGATCATCGAGCGCTCCGTCAACCCAGGCGTCGACCAGCGCATGCCAGCCCAGCCTATGCTTATGCGCATCATAGGCCTCACGATCGGCATGATTAGCCGAAAGTCGGCAAAGCGACCGGAACGTCCGAATGATTGAACTGTCATGGCCAATGGCTCTTCTGATTTCTTCGGCCGTCTGTCTGGCCCGCAAGACGCCGCTGGCCACTATCTGGGTTGCTTGACCAAGAGCCGCACCGAGGGCGTAACTCTCCATGCGGCCTCGCTCCGTGATGGAGACTTCGTCAGCGCCTTTACCTAAGCCCTTCAAGGAAGGCCGATCCGCGTGCCTGAGGATAAGCAATCCGTTCAGGTCTTTCCAGTCACGGGCCATAATATCTTCTTTGGTGATAAGCCCGCTGGACCTTCGACAATGCCCGCCCGGGACATGACGCTTCATGATGCGGGCAATAGCGGCTTCTCGCGCGGCAAGCTGTCCCGCTTTCCCAAGGCCTGAGCTCTCATAATAATAGAGTTTGCTTGGAAGATGCCGAGGGGCCGTCGCTCGTTCGACCATCGGGATCATGAAAGCCCAATCCACGCAAATCTCGACGTATTTACCATCAAGGCGCAACCGCCAGTCGGGTATCCCGTCGAACAGTCTCTTTCGGAAGCTGCGGAGGTGCTGCCAGACATTCCCGCCCCGGGCTGCGCCGAGGTCTCCAAAGCATGCCGGATAGTCCGCGGGCTTATCTGTCCTTACCATTGAGCCCACCGTCAGGTCGGCGCCATGGTCGTGCGCCTGTGCCAACTCCTGCAACACATTCGATCCAATCAGGGAATCATCCATGTCGAGCGTGACAATGACTGCTTCGGGGTCGGAACAAAGGTCGCGGATCGCCGTGATGGTATTGGCGAGCTGACCTCTTCTCCGCCGGGGCTGCAATAGGGTGATGTTCGGCGCCTGGCCGAATACCCGGCGGCAGGCCTCGCGGCTAAGCTCGTCGGACCCGTCGTCGATGACGATAGCACCCCATATGCCGCCGCGCTGCCTGAGCATGGACTGGTAACAACGGAGCATCTTTCCATAGGGGACATTCCGTCCCGTGACTATGAAGACCAGCTTTTCGCGGCGAGGGGCTGGCAGCCACTGCAAGGCGCTGCCGACGAGATCGACCTTGCCCAATTGAGCTTCGAACAGGGCGCCATTCTCGATGCCAGCCATGATGAGATTCCACTCCCCATCAGAACGCTTGAAGGAGTTAGGCGGGTGGACGAACCCAGTTCGGCGGTCGCCACCGCGGAGGCTGACCGCACGCCCGGCGACACAGGCCTTATCCATGGAGCGGTGCCATGCCAGCTCCAGCTTGCCATCATCATCGGCCGCATTCGTGAAAGGCCGTAATGCGAACAAGGCAGCCCGGTCGAAGAAACACCCACGGCATTCGACCCGATATGGCCTACCATCGGCATCGTTCGCTCCGAACGACTGATCTTCTTGATTTGGGATATTGAGGCTGACCGTAATGGCACCGGGGTTAGCCTTCATGGCCATGATTGCTTCACCAACAAAATCGTGGGCCTTGTCGGTACGTCGAATAAGCAGGTCTGAATCAAGCTGAAGGATATAGTCCCCACGACATAGGTCGAAGGCGCCCAGTGGCGAAGCAAGGGGGGCGCCTGCCTTGGTGTGTGATGAAGCAGATTCCACCCCGAACCAACGGTGATTGATTGCCGCCGCTTCCTCCGAGCCATCGACTGGAGCTATGATCACCTGATCAATGATGCCTCTGGACTTAAGGCGCCCTGCAGCCTCAATCGTTTTCCTTAGGTCAGGCGTGCCATATTCTCTGACAAAGCCAGCCGAACGGGAGTCGATGGTTAAGATACGCTCAACAAACGTTCGTGGAGCCTCCAGCTGGCCGATGAGGTGTTCGACCTGCGCCTCCAAGGTCTCAGCCTCGAGTGCCGAGGCCTTGATGACGAGGGAGACGTCGGCGACCGGACCTATCAACTTCACGGATTCGCACTCCCAGCCGATAAAATCAACCGCAGGCAGGCCGGTCTTTAAATCAAAGGTGTGGTTCTGCTTCTCTGAAATCACCTGCAACCCAGAGGCCAGCAGCGCTCTTCGGATATTCCTGATCGGACGATGAAACTCCGTTCTTGGCCGGCCTGATTCGGCGATCTCCGCATAATCGAATGTCAGGGGGTATTCAGCTCTTGGGGGCAATTTCCTTTCCAGGTGGATAGCCGTGGGGGGGCCAAAGGTACTTAGCGGATCGCATATCACGACAACGACCCTGCCCGTATTCTTGACCGAAGCTCCCAGGTCCCTGACGACTTGCTGGAAGTCCTTTTCCGACCTGAGTTCACATAAGACAAGGGAGCAAACCACGGCGTCGTAAGGGCCGCCCGAGATGGCCAGTTCACGTGAGTCCGTCAGCGTCATGTCTTTCGCATACTGGTCCCTTTCCCATCGTGTCTTGATTCCGTCGCCTGGATCAAACCCGACGACCCTCTTACCTGCGGCGCTGAAACGACGGGCGGTGTAAGCCTTCTTGCCGCACCCATAATCCAAGACGCTTTCAAAATCGTGGCCAGAAAGTAGTTCTTCGACCATCTCGGCGCAGACGGCGGTAGCGGACTTTCTCGCTTCGACATACCAGTGCCAGAATTCTTGAAACCCATCAAGCTCGGGGGCTCCTTGATCTTGCCAGGCGAGGCTGAGTAGCCGGTTCAAATCTGGTCGGGCCCAGAAACGGACGCAAAGCCATGCCTTGCGCGCCATGCTCTCGAAATCAGCATGGCTAAACTCGTGGAAATCCAGGCCGTAATCGATGATGACGGCCTGACCGCCCACCAGGGCGATGTTATCTCGACTGAGATTACGGAATACCACGCCGGCGGCCTTACATTCCTCTAAGAGGCTTAAGAGCTGGCCTATGGACGGCGGACCTATCTGAGCCTGCTCGACATACTCTCTTTCAATGACCGGCAAGCCCGCTTCGCAGCATCTCAGCTTGATCCGCCTCAGCCCCTTGGCCTCATCCGGCAGCCTTTCCATTAAACGCAGCGCGGGCATGGCTTCGCTGGCTCGGGCAGGCTTAGCGACATCCAGCAGTTTAATCGTCGTATCTCCGATTCGGAATACGACCCCTTCCCAGCCTGCTCCGAGCAACTCCGCTTCGAGCGGGACCCCTAGAATTTTCCGCGCTCGCTCGACGCGCTGCTGCTTCAGCTGCTCGGTTCGAAACGCCTTGAAGGAAGTCTGCATGGCGACAGCCTGCAGTTCGAGCTGCTTATATGCTGATGAAAATTCGTCGTTGCTGACGCTGGCCGACAATTTCTTAGCAGTCTGCCGGAGATAGGCGGGGTCCATCAGAGACCTGATTTTGAGCAGCTCCGCGCAGAGTAGGCTGACGATGTCAGCGTCAATACCATGATCTTGTTTCAACTTATCCAGACTACACAGGCATGAACCCACTAGCCCGCGAATACGCCAAGCGGACAGTACCATGACGGCGAGCCTCTCCCTGACTGCCTTACGTGCCGTTGCGGTCGCAATCTGATTGTTATCGCCTTCATAAAAGACCCCGCAGATTCCGCGAGCGGGATGAGCCGGAACCACGCTGAGGGCGGCCTCGGCTCCTCGATATAGCCCATAACCCAAGACATCCTGACTTAGCGTTTCGGAAAGCGTTTCCACCGGGGAGGTGGTCTCCCTTCCATGACGCACCGCCACGGAGGCGTGCATGACGATCTTTATCCCGTATAACTTAGAGAGAACGAGGCTATGAAGCATGTCTGAGCGGCGCACCCAAGCCCCTCCTACCCTCGCGACATACTGGGGACATAGCATCAGTTGTTCGGACCTGAAAAATACGGTCGACCCTCCGCGCATAATCGAGTCCTGGGCTGCCGCCAGGTCCAAGCTTTCGCCATCGATCATCAATGGGCGCATAATCGATTCACCAGCCCGCATGCGCCTGCAAGCATGGGCGGCTTTCTTGATCGTCTCGTCCGGTGTCAGGCCATCAAAATAATCCGTCCGCAGAGGGGTTTCCAGATGGCGCGTCTCACGGGATAGATCGTAATACCCGGCAGCCCTCCTATCCGTCGGCTCTTTGGGTATGGGTTCGCCTGATGAAGAAACACTTCGGCGCAGGGCTTGGTCGAGATCGAGCAGCTGCAACCGCAACGTTGCCTCGAAGGGCAAGGGCGCAGCTGCCGAATCTTGTCCGATAACTACGTCTACTCCCGCGGCTCTTAGGGCGAGCAATTGCGCTACGTCAGGCGAGAGCTTTGTTGACACGCTGCTGTCAACCTTGCCGCGAACCTCGAAACTGAAGGTCTTGTCGTCATCAAGTATCCATGCAGCCGACCCCGGGCGCTGCTTACACTCTGCGTGGACGAAGTAGTTCAGGATGGAACGCGTGATAGCTATGGGCAGGCGGCAAGTATGTGCGTCAGAGATGACGACGGCCTGCTCAGGGGCCCAATGTGACATGACTTCCTCGGGCTTGATCCAGCGAACATTGACCCCACTGCTACGCAGAGATTCGATCGCCTCGACCCACTTAAGCCGCCCCTCCTCATCGACTGGCCCGTTTTCAAGGAGTACCGCGGTAACGCCTAAAACCCCCGGGTGGATACACAGGCGAGAGATGTCTCCAAAGAGGCGGAGGGCCTGCGGCGGTAGGCATGAATCAGTGGCGACTCCCAATACGAAGTGAAGCCCGTCAGGTTGGACTTCTTTAAGCGGTAGTCGCTCATACTGCTGGGCGGGAACCGGCAATGAGTCTGATGATCGCAGATAGGCTTCATCGAAACCGAATCTTTCCTGGGCCAGGCGAAAGTACCTGTCGTGCTCAACCGCGCCGAAATCCGGGGCATGCTTTTGGAAAAATTTACGCAACCCCTCCCCCTTGGCATTACGATTTACCGTAAGCCTGTCCGGCCTCGGATCGGCGTAATGGTGGACCGTGTGCTCAGCCAACGGAGCGACCTTCATTCCCTCCAAGCGGGCCAGCCTGATACATAAGTCCCGATCGGTGCAGCTGGGCAGATTTTCGTCAAAACCGCCCACCTCCAGAAATCGAGCAAGGCGCAAGAAAAGGTTTGATCCCTGAATATGCGGATTCCGGACAAAAATATGCGCGGGGTTGAGAGACGTGGGTATTTCCTGCATACGGCCGTCGTCGTCTGGGACCTCATGCCTAATAAGGCCTGGGATAATCATGTCGGCCGAGACCTTGATCGCTTCGCTCAAACATTCCTGCAAATGCTCTTCTGCCCAGGCATCATCATCGTCCAAGACGGCGACATACCATCTTTCAGCCTCTTCAGAAAAACGCCGGCATAATTCGTCCAGGCCGCTGTTCCATGCGCCTGAAGCTGATTTCTTCGTTCTCCGATTACCGATGGTGATGACCTCCGGGTAAACCGACGAACTGGCCCATACCCGCTTAACAAGGCTCTTCATCTCCCACTCGCCTTCCTGGTCATAGTCAGTATCGACAACTATGACGATCACGTCGGGCGGACGTACCTGCGACTTGACTGAACTCAAGGCACGATGCTCCAGGAGCTCGAATCTCCCCGAACATGCGATCAGCGCGGCGACCTTCGGTTGCATCGTTGGATTATCCATGGCGTACATTTAATCGATACCAACTCGCGAACTCCCTAACGGCCGCGGGAAACGTAACCCTGGGCATCCATCCTATCCGTCTGCTTGCGCTTGATGAGTCAGCCCATGTCGCCTTCGGCATATATGAGGGCAATCCGGCCTCCTCAGCGCGGAGGGGAAGCCCTAGCTCCTTGGCCAGCAACTCTGCCAGTGCGGCTGCCGTGTGATATTCGCTAGCGCCGATGTTATAAGTCTCACACCCATCCCAGGGCTGCTCAGCGGCAAGCACGAACGCTGCTGCAACATCGTGCACGCTTGTGAAATCACGCCCTGACCCAGCATGCAGCTTCACCATTTTCCCGGACATTATGGTCTCGGTGAATCTCCATGGCGCCATGTCCGGGCGACCCAACGGGCCAATTATCGTAAATGGCCGAAGGATTCGTGCGTGTATTCCGCCACGCTTGCTAGCTAGCCGGATTCTTTCTTCGCCCATCATCTTGGTTTGACCGTATTGACCGATCGGATTGAGAGGATGGCTCTCGTTTATCTGGCCGATGGAATGTCCGTATACGGATGAGGATGAGGCATGGATAATCTGGGTCAGGCCCTCGCTGGCGCATGCCTCAAGCACCGACTCCACTCCCTCGACATTAACCCGAAGATAGGGCCGAGGGTTCTGTTCGGCCTCAGCAACGCCTGGCATTGCTGCGAGATGAATGAGCACGTCTGGGCGGAAATCGCGGATGCATTTGGCCAGTAACTTTGTGTCCAAGATATCGCCGATGATGACATCGGACATGCCATGTCGGATGCGGATATCTTTGAGCCAATCTGGCGCCTTCGCAGAACCTAGATCGTAAGAAAGCGCTTCGTGGCCCTTCGAAATCAAAAGCGCGCACACGTGTGATCCCACAAACCCACTACCGCCGGTGACGAAAACGCGCATCTTAGGCAGCTCCTCCAAGGATGAAGGTTCCCATTTGGGTCGACGCCGTAAGCCCAATCCCGGGTGAAGAGGCGTAGACCCTGGCCCCAGGAGCGGCGATTCTGGCAATTCGCCTCCAATCAAGAGCTCGGTAAACGGGTTCGTCGTTCAGCAAGGCGACGACGACCGCGCCACGGACAGCGGCGGATGGCGTGCTGACCATCCGCATTCCTTTAACTGCCTTCACCTTAGGGTCGTGGGCCACGACAGGGTGCCCGAGTTCGGCCAGGCCCACGGCGATCCGTAGCGGGGCGGAGTTACGGACATCCGACACGCCTGGCTTGAAGGCTAGCCCCAAGACAGCGACACGACCGCCCTTACCTGCCATCTTAGAGATCTGCCGCGTCACCCTACGAACCTGCGCGTCATTCTGCGCGATGACCGACTTCCAGTAACGGGCAACTTCCGGCAAGCCCATGCACTGAGCAAGCGCGCAGAGAAGTCCTAGGTCCTTCTCGAGGCACGAGCCTCCGAAGCCTACTGAAGACTGAAGATACATCGGCCCGATGCGGGGATCCATGCCAGCGGCCTTGGAAACAGCACGGACATCTCCACCCCCAAGTTCGCACAAGGCAGCCATCGAATTGATCGAACTGACACGCTGAGCCAGCATCGCATTGGCGAAGAGCTTGGTCAGCTGGGCCGACCAAGTATCCATGCGGATGATTCGGTTCTCTGGCACCCAATGACGGTAAATCCGGATGACTGATTTCACGGCCGCTTTGTCGCTGCCGCCTACCAATACCCGATGCGGCTTGAGGATATCGCGCTCGGCAGTGCCCTCTGCCATGAACTCAGGGCAGACGACAACCCGGCGTTTGATGAGCTTCTCGAGTCTTGCGGCATCGCCCGGGACTAGCGTGGACTTGATGACGACTATCGCGTCAGCCTTAGCGTATTTGTCGACCTGGCCTGCCAAGCGCTTCCAGCCTTTCCCGTCGATGCCTTTGCCTTCGAGGTGACTGGGGACGCAAAGAAAAACATAGTCCGCTGCGCTTACGGCCGCCTTGAACGACGAGGCTACGCGCACCCGGCCTGTACCCCGCGACTTCTGCTGCGGATCGAAAGCCGACACCTTGGCGTTCTTCACCTTAGCCGCAAAGACGGCGCCGACGGCCTGTCCGACGACTCCATTGCCGATGATGGCGATGCGGGGCATACTTAAAGAAAGGTAATCCATTGAGTTTTCAGTAGAAGCCAATTCTTCGTGGTTTTAGTAGGCCCACAAAACAGGGGGCCACTGCGTGGCCCGCTGGAGTTTCGGGATCCGGCCTAGTCGCCGCTGGTGGGCGGCTTGGCTTGCTTGAGGCCCT
>JGI12421J11937_10001106_pt1 | contig 10858 bp, 8 predicted proteins | sample LakErihyJuly2011_2_FD_11937 | JGI IMG/M metagenome (IMG submission 11937)
ACGGAATTGAAACGCACGCGCGAATCAGCCGAGAACGATTTGGCGAGGAAGCGGCTGGCGGATTCGAGTGCGGCCTTGATGGGCGACATGTAGCCGTAGTTCGAAGCCGTCACCTGGGAGGAGATGCCGATCGAGACGACCGAGGCGTCGGACTTCAGGTGCGGCTTGAGCGCGCGGGAAAGCTCGACGAGTGAGAAGGCAGAGATCGCGGTGGCCTGCAGGAAATCAGCGCGCACGGTTTCATGGAATGGCTGCATTCCTTTGGAGAAGTTGGCGAACGCCACGCTGTGCAGCACGCCATCCAGCGGGCCATGCTCGCGACCGACATCCGCGGCGAGCTTCTGCGTCTGGGCTTCGTGCTCGAGGTCGCAGAGATACACCGGCTTGCCGTCGAGCAGGCCCTTCAGCGAGTCGAGGCGGGCTTGCGAGCGCACGGAGTAGACTACCTTGGCCCCTTCGGCCTCAAGGGTCTTGGCGACATGCCAGGCGACGGACTTTTTGTTCGCGACGCCGAGGACGAGGTAGGTCTTACCAGTAAGGCCGAGGAAGGACATAGGTCAGGCGGGTTGGTCGACGAGGGCGAGGGCGAAGCGAATGGTCAGGACGGCCTTGCCGTCGCGGCGCACCGTGCCGGTCATGAAGTGAAACTGCTGGAGCGTCTCGACGAGTTTCACGTCAATCGAGACCGTATCGCCAGGCATCACCATCCCTTTGAATTTCGCCTCCTCGATGCGGCAAAGCACCGGGGTCTTGCCAGAGGGAACGCCGCCTTCGGATTGGAGCTTTTTCGTCAGGAAAATCGCGCCGGTCTGGAAGACCGATTCACAGAGCAACACCCCAGGCGTGATCGGGTTACCCGGGTAGTGGCCGGAGTAGAAAGGCTCGTCGGCACGGAAGGTGCGACTACAGGTGGCGCCATCGGCCCGGACTTCGTCGATCCGGTCCAGGAAGAGGAACGGTGGGCGATGAGGGATGGTGTCGAGAACAGCCTGCAACATGGTCACATTTTTGTCTCCGGAGAGACCGACAAGCGACACGAAAACATCGTCGGTCGTATTTGCCTTTTACCGGCCGACTCCCAACCTAGGACGCATGAAGACACTCTACGCCACCCTCCTTATGTCCCTCCTCCCCATCTTCGGTGACGCGGCTGAAAAGCTCGCCGTCGGCGCCTCCATCCCGGACGTCACCTGCAACGACCAAGACGGCAAGCCTGTCTCCCTCGCCAAAGAAGGCGCCAAGGGTTACCTGCTCGTCTACTTCTACCCCAAGGCTAAGACCGGGGGCTGCACCAAGCAGGGATGTTCGCTGCGCGACGGCTGGGCCGACCTCCAGAAGGCCGGCGTCAGCGTCCTCGGCGTGAGCACTGACGACGAGAAGCTCCAGAAGGAATTCAAGGAAGAGCAGAAATTCCCTTTCCGCCTCCTCGCCGACAAGGAGAAGAAGGCCGTCACCGAAGCTTTCGGCGTGAAGAACCTCATCGGCATGGCTGGCCGGAGCGCCTTCCTCTTCAAGGACGGCAAGTGCGTTTATGCCGACCACAAAGGACATACCAGCGATCAGGCCCAGGTAATCCTCGACTTCATCGCGTCCGCTAAGAAGTAAGCCCTTCGAACCTTACCAAAGAAAGGCCGCATCATCGATGCGGCCTTTTTCGTGTCCTGATGCGGACCTCAGTGGCCCTTGATCGGGAAGAGGTCGGTCACGCTATTGTTGCCGTGGATGCGCCGGATTGCGTCAGAAAGCAGGGGTGCGATCGAAAGCACCGTGATCGGCAGGTCCTTCGGCCAGTCGGCCGGGACGGAGTTCGTCGTAATGACCTCGTCGATGAGACCCCTGCGGAGGCGCTCGAAGGCGATCTCCTGGATCATGCAGTGGGAGACCACGGCGCGCACCGAGCGGGCGCCGTTCTTCTTGAGCAGTTCGGCGGCGGCCACGAGCGTGCCCGCGGTCTCCGTCATATCGTCGACCAGGATGATGTCGCGGCCTTCGACTTCACCGACGAGGCTCGTCGCCTGGACCGTAGTCGCGCTCGTGCGGCGCTTGGCCACGAAGCCGTATGGAAGATTGAGCATGTCGGCCACGGCCGAGGCGTACTTTAGGCCGCCTACGTCAGGCGAGAAGACCGTGGCATCCTTGAGCCAAGGCTTGTTCTTGATGTGCGCGTAGAAGACCGGCGAAGCGTAGAGGTGGTCGACCGGGATGTCGAAGAAGCCCTGAATCTGCTGGGCGTGCAAGTCGACCGTCAAGACGCGGTTGGCGCCGGCGGCGGTGAGCAGATTGGCGACGAGCTTGGCCGTGATTGGCACGCGGGGCTTGTCCTTACGATCCTGGCGGGCGTAACCAAAGAACGGGATCACGGCCGTGATGCGGGCGGCGGACGCGCGTCGGAGGGCGTCGATCATGATCAGCAGCTCCATGATGCGATCGTTGGCCGGCGCACAGGTGGGCTGGATGACGTAGACGTCGCAGCCACGGATATTCTCATTGATCTGCACGAACGTCTCGCCGTCGGGGAAACGGTTGACGGTAGCGGTGCCGAGCGGAACGCCGAGATGTTCGCAGATTTCCTTGGCCAGCGCCGGATTGGCGTTGCCGGTGAAAATCTTCATCTCAGGTAGGCTCATGTTGTTTAGCTTTTAGCAGAGTCCAAGGAGGCGGCCAGCGAATCAACCTTTTTGAACAATTCAGGCAGACGACGCGAAAGGACCACCAGACGTCGCTCCAGCCCGAAGGGCACAGCCGGCGTGCCGTTCATGAAGCCGTCAGCGGGCACATCCTCGAAAAGGCCTGTCTGGGCGCCCAGCTTGACGCGGTCGCCNAGAGTGAGGTGTCCGGCCACGCCGGCCTGCCCNCCGAGGACGCAATGGTCGCCGAGGGTNGTGCTGCCGGCGATGCCGACCTGCGCGGTGATGAGNCANTGGCGNCCGATNCGCACATTATGGGCNATCTGGACGAGGTTATCGATNTTNGTNCCCCGNCCGACCACCGTCTTGCTNAAGCGGGCACGGTCGAGGGTGGAGTTGGCGCCGACCTCGACATCATCTTCCAGGACCACGTTGCCGATCTGCGGGATGCGCTGGATCTCGCCGTTGACCGGCTCGTAGCCGAAGCCGTCGGAACCGATGACCGCACCGGACTGAATGCGACAGCGGGCACCTAGAACGCAATAATCGCCGACAACGACGCCAGGCTTGAGCCAGCAATCGACGCCGACTGACGCGTGGGCGCCGACGTGGCAACGGGCTTCGAGCACCGCGCCGGAAGAGACCGTGGCGCCTTCGCCGATCACGCAGAGCGGGCCGACATGGGCGGAGGGGGCGACCTGGGCGGAGGCGGCGACAACGGCGGAAGCGTGGATGCCTGCGGCGGGACGTGGCCAGAGCCGCGCCTCGAGCACCGAACAGAGGAGCGCCAGCGCGTAGGAAGGATTGTCGACGCGCAGGAAAGCCTGGCCGGCGGCGGGCTTGCCTACGAAGGCCACCGGCACGAGGATTGCGCCGGCCTTAGAGGCGGCGACGGCCTCGGCGTACTTTGCGTTGCCGAGGAAAGAGAGATCGAGAGAAGTCGCTTCGGCCAGAGCGGCGATGCCTGTAATCGGACCGGCGCAGACACCCTCGACGGACTTGGCTCCGGTGAGGGAGGTGAGTTCGGCGATAGTGAAGGCGAGCGACATGGTCCTAAATGAAGCGCCCCTGACTGGCAGGGGCGCGGCAGAGTCTTACTTGGCGGCCGGCTTGTCGCCGGCGGCGGGAACGGGGGCCGCGGGAGCGGTGGTGATGGTCGGAACGGCGACCGGGGCGGAAGCCTTGTAGGCCGCATTGAGCTCCTTGATCACGTCTTCGGTGACATCGAGGGAAGCATCGGAGAAAAGCACGGGGGCCTTACCGATGATGAGGTTGAGCCCCTTGGCCTTGGCGACCTTCTCGGCCTGGACGCGGGCATCGGCGACGATCTGCTTGTTCATCTCGCCCACGCGCTGCTGGATGGCGTTACGGGCTTCATTGACGAAGGTCTGGAGTTCGGCGCGACGCTGCTGGAAGGTGGCGTTCTTCTGCTGAAACTCGGCGGCGACGGCCTTCTTGCCGTTCTCGCTGAGCATCGGATCCTGACCGCGCTTATCGATACCTTGGAGCTCNGTCTGGAGCTGCTCGACGGCCTTGATGCGCTCGTTGACGGAAGCCTGCGCGGATTCCTCAGACTTGCGAATCTCAGCCTGAAGGTCGGTGGCCTTGGCGTATTTCTTGAAGATTTCCTGGTCGTCGACGATACCCACGTTGGGGGTGGCGGCGAAGACGGAAGCGGAGGCGAGGAGGAGGGCGAAGAAGGACTTCATGGGCGTATTCTGGTTTAAGAAGTGGGTAGGCGGACGAATGGCAATCAAAAGACCGTACCGAAGCTGAAGTTAAACTTCATGCCACCGGCGTTAATATCGGCGCCGCCCGGAGCCTTGGTCGTTTGGAGCGGGAAGCCGAAGTCGAGGCGCATGACCGCTCCGCCGAGGAGGATACGCATGCCCAGGCCGTAGTCGGAGTTAGCCTCGGAAACGCTGAAATTGGTCTCGGAGCGATTGACGATACCATAGTCGTAGAAGGCGGCGAAGCGGAGATTGTCGGCGGCCTTGATGGTGTATTCGGCACTGAAGAAACCGTAGGTCATGCCACCCATCGGCTGGTTGCCATTGGCGGTATCGTAGGTGTCGTAGGCGCCGACCTCATTGTAACCGAAGCCGCGCATGTCGTAGGCGCCGCCGAGGTAGAAACGTTCGTAGAACGGCAGGTAGCCGCCCGAACCGGTGAGCAGGCCGACGCGGCCGATGACACCGATCGTCTGTTCGGCGGTGGGCGAGACGAGGAACCAGCGGCCCGTGCGGAGTTCGGACTTCAGATACTTGATATCGCCGCCGAGGCCGTTGCCGGCGAGTTCCTCGGTGAGCGAGATGCGGGAGCCCTTGGTCGGGAAGTTATATTCGTCGCGGGTGTCGTAGGTCAGCGAAGCCGAGATCGAGGAGATCACGCGGGCGCCAGCATTGCCTTCGGTCACCACGTCGGCCGGAGCGTCAACGGTGACATTATCGACGGACATGCGACGCAGGTTGTAACCGATACGGCCCTCGATGTTGCTGAAGATACGGCGGCGAGCGTAGAGGCTAATGCCTTCAGAAAGCACGGAGTAGTTGGCCGAAGCATAACCGGCGTAGCGGCGCTCGATCGAGTAGCCTACGGCGAGGTCCCGCTCCCACAGGGCCGGCTCCTCAAAGGAGTGCTCGAAAGAGTTGGTCAGGCTGCCGACGGAAAGGCGGACGCGGAACTTCTGGCCGTCTCCACGATACCAACCTTCCGAGTTCGAGAAGTCGAAATTGGATTCGGCGTACTCGACGAAGCCGACGAGGCCTTCGACGGTGCTATAGCCGGCACCGAAGCTGACCTGCCCGGTGGGGCCTTCCTTGACCGTGACGCGCAGGTCGCTCTGGCCTGGGATCGAGGTCGGGACGGCCGTCACGCGGACTTCCTCGAAGAACTGCGTGTTGCGGAGGCGCGCCTCGGAGACGCGAGTGCGGGCAAGGTCGAAGACCTCGCCGGGCCCGAGCGCGAGTTCGCGGGCGATGACGGTGGAGCGGGTCTTGGTATTACCTTGGATCTCGACCGCGCGGACCGTGTGGCGCTGGCCTTCTTCAATCTGGAACTTCACATCGATGGCGCCGGTCGTGAGATTGGGCTGACGGAAGACTTGGACGGAGCTGTTGATGTAGCCCATCTGACCGTAGTATTCACGAAGCTTTTCGGAAGCGGCCTCAATGGCCGGAACGGCGAAAGCTTCGCCCGTGGCGATTTTGTCGAACTCGGCGGGGTGGGCGCCGCGACGGAGGGAGGGTTCGGCGACGACCTTCTGCAGGGCAGCGGTCGCGTAGAGTGGATCGGTGGAGCCGAGGCGGTTGCCGTCGAAGGCGATTGCGCCGATGGTGTACTTGCGTCCTTCCTTAATTTTGAAGACGACGTCGATCCAGCCAGCGCCGTCCTTGACGTCCTTGACCTCGCAGACCTTCTCGGGATCGGCATCCTCGACTTCGACGTCGAGATAGCCCTTTGCGCGGTAGTATTCGCGGAGCTTCTTGCAATCGGCGCGATACTGCTCGGGGTCGAGGCGACCGCCGCCCACAAGCCAGGACCACTTATACCAGCGGTACTCGCTGGTCTTGAGTTCGGCTGCGGACCAGAGGTCATAACGCTCAAAGGACGTGGCACCCTCGAAGCGGAAATTATCGACCTTCAGTTCGGAGCCTTCGTCGACGATGATGGCCGCGAATTTACCGCCAGGCACATCACGCAACTGGTGGGTGACGCGGGCGAACGGGTGCTTCTTGCGAAGCTCGTTCTGAAGTTTGATCTCGGAGCGGCGCAGCTGGGCCTCGTCGAGAGGTTCCCCGATTTTGACATCTTCAATCTCAGTGCCGCCGAACCAGCCAGTCTTGCCGACGAGGCCATCTCCGCCAATGTACTCTATTCCCTTAAGAATCGGACGAGCTACGACCGTGACAATAATGTCCACGGCGCCGGTGGTCGGGTCGATAGTGGGCTCGACCGAGGCCTGATTGAAGCGACCGGTGGCGTAAAGGGAGCGAACCGTGTTGGCGACGGCGTCCTTGGAATAGGGCTGGCCTTCGCGCAGGGCGACAAAGCCCAGGACGAATTGTTCCGAGACGCCCGTCCCCTCCTTCTTGACCTTGATAGAGCGCACGAGCGCATCCTTCGTCGCAGGGGAGGTCTGGGCCGCGCCGACGAGCGGCGATAGGGCGAGGGCGAAGCAGGCGGCGTGAAGCCAGCTGCGGCGGAAGGAGGGGTTATTCATTATTTCGGTAATCTTTGGCCGGATTCTCGAAGCGTGTCAGCCCCGGATTAAAGAGCAAGTTGATGTCGGAGGTGGGTCCGTTACGGTTCTTAGCCACGATTAGCTGGCGGGAATAGCAGCCATCCTGCCCTGCCTGCTCGGCCTCGGCCTCGGCAGCCTTACCCTGGCTGATGGGGGGTTTGGAGATAAGCATGACGATATCGGCATCCTGCTCGATAGACCCGGACTCGCGAAGGTCGGACATGCGCGGCTGGCGGGCTTCGTCCTCGGACTTACGGTTCAGCTGGGCCAGGGCGATGATGGGGATTTTGAACTCCTTGGCCATGGCCTTGATGCTACGGGAGACCTCGGCGATCTGCTGTTCGCGGGGCAGGCCAGAGTCCAAGCCGTTGATAAGCTGGATGTAGTCGATGACCACCATGTCCAGGGGGGTGCGGGCATGGACGCGGCGGCACTTGGCCCGGATCTCCAAGATGTTCTGGCCGCCGTTATCGTCGACCACGAGGGGCAGTCCTTTGTACTCGTTGGCGGCCTGGACGAGGTCGACCTGCATGCGTTCATCTGGGTGGGCGGTGCGAAGCTTCTGCATATTCACGCGGGCGCGCGAGCAGAGCAGACGCAGGGCTAGTTCGCGGGCCGGCATTTCGAGGGAGAAAAGCAGGACGTTGGACGGCTTACGGGCCTCGTTAGGCTTGGGGAAGAGCGCGGCTTCGATGAAGTTGAGGGCGATGGAAGTCTTACCCATGCCAGGGCGGGCGGCGACGACCACCATCTGGCCGGGCTGGAAGCCAAAGGTCATCGCATCGAGATCGGGGAAGCCCGTGGGCACGCCTTGCACCGAGTTACGGTCGCGGATGATGCGCTGGACGAGCTCCATCGCCTCGGCGATGGGTCCGTCAATCGTCTGCGCGGATTCAGAGATGCGGTCTTCGCTGATACGGAAGAAGGATTGCTCAACCTCTTCAAGGAGGCGCTCGATGCCCTCCGCGTGCGTGTGCGCCTTCTCGACCGTCGTGACGGCGGTCGAGATGAGCTGTCGTAAGAAATGTTTCTCGCGGATGATCGCGAGCCAATGGGGCGCATGTGCGCTGGAAGAGATAAGCCCCGTCAGCTCGTTGATGTAGGTCGCGCCACCGGCGGACTCCAACTTACCCTCGCGACGGAGCTGCTCGGTGAGCGTGATCTCGTCGATACCCGTGCTCGCCTGATTCAACTGCACGGCGACGGCGTAGATATCCTGGTGCTTGGGATCGAAGAAGTAGTCGGCCGTGACGCGTTGCTCGAGGCAGCGCTGGAGCGTGTCGCCCCCGTCGATCACGATGCTGGCGATCAGGCCGCGTTCGGCGTCGAGGTTGTGGGGCGGCACGCGGTCGCCGTAATTGGGAGCGGCAGCCTGGCGTGAACGGGGGCGGCGGCCGGAAGGGGAATCGGTCATGTGGAAGACGGTACTCTGCGCTCGGCAGTCTGCCCTGGATAGCCAGAATTAGACGCAGATTATACCCAAGAGGCTGTGAACAAGGATGCAAGCAATTGTCACAATCGCCGCTAAATCGACACCCTGACGCCGCCTGCGTTACGACTATGAGGCAGGGCGAACGCTAATAAGTGAAAATATAAAACTGGGGGGCATTTGGTTAGACGGTGGGGGACGGGCGGACTCAATGGGCGGCATGATTGCTTACCTTCTCATGCTCGGCGCACTCACGCCAGAACCTGAGTCGACGCAAATCACCCTCAAGGCGATGAGTTTCGACCTACCCGAGGCGGAAGTCGTGATCCTTGACCCCGCCGGACGGCCCGCACCGGTCACACTCTATTCCCACGCGCTGAGCGAACCGATTGTCTGCCAGACCAAGGAAGGCAAGCTGACCTTCTTCCGGAAACCGAAAACTGCAGATCCGAAGGAGCCGCTCGTGCCACTAGTCTCCCTGCCCGCTCCGCCGGCGAATGGGAAATATATCGCGATTCTTTCCGGCGCCGGCGAGGCCTCCCGGCTCAACCTCATCGCCGATGGCGGCGGAGCCGCCGCCGCAGGCACCATCAGGTTCTTTAACCTGTGCCCCCAACCGGTCGGGCTCAGCGCACCGGGCGTCAAACGCGTACTGCCTTCCGGCCAGGAATTCACCGTGCGCCCTCAGGTAAAGGCGCAGCAATACGGGCAGGCCCAGTTCTTCCTGCCAGGAGAGGATGGCGATTGGCGCCTAGCGGGCGGCCTGCGCTGGCTTCAGCTCGACGATATCCGCTCGCTCCTTTTTCTCGTGCCTGCGCCTGGCGAGGAAGGCATCATCAAGGTGCGCGGCGTAGAGGAACGCGTGACCGCAGATGCCAAGAAGTCACCGGCAAATCCCGTGACACCTTCCAGTGTTGGTGAAAAACGCCGGACGGGTCTCCGGACGCTCCAGTAGGGTGAAAGCAGGGACCTCAGCGAAACCGGGTGGGCGGCCGGGCTTCTCCATCATCCTCTCCCTTACGATGATGACGATGATCGTCATGCTGCTGCTCGTACTGATGACCTTTTTGACCATCGAATCCCGCGCATCGAAATGGTCGATTCTGTCAACCCGGTCGCGCCTCAACGCCCTGATGTCCGCGCGACTCGCATTAGCCCATCTTCAACAAGCAACCGGACCGGACACCCGCAGCACTGCGACCGGCGAGCTGGCCTGCACGCCGGCGCCGATCAGCCCCTTTGATCCGGGGATGCATTGGACCCAGCGACCGGGACAAGGGCAGCGTTATTGGACCGGCGCTTGGCGGACCGACAAGCCGGACGAGCCGCCCCAGTGGTTGATCAGCGGCAAGGGCGGCAAGGCGCTTACCAACGCCTCCTCCTACCTGGCGCAGTCGGTGAGCCTTTCGGGTACCACGGATTACAGCGCGGATAAATCCTACTGGGCGCCTTGGCAACGCGACTACCCCATCCCCTTCGCCGCGGGAAATAAGGAAAGTTACGCGACCCTGGTCGGCAACGGTAGCGCCACGCTCGACCCCGGCCTGGACGGACTCCAAGGCACCGCCGATGATATCGACGGCCGCGTCGCGCTTCCCAAGATTCCGCTGCCAGGCCCATGGACCAATAGCACCACGGGCAACTTCGCCTACTGGATCGGCGACGAAGGCGTGAAGGCCACCATTGGTCTCACCGACCCTCGGGACGTGACCAAAGCCGCACCAGCGGCCCTCGATACGGTCAACGCTCTCCGGTCGCCCGGTCGGCGCGGCACCGAGATGTTACTCGGACTGAAAAGCGTCAACATCAAGGAGCCAAAGTTCCCAGCCGTCTTCTCCACGTCGATGCTGCCGATGTTGCCCGGCTACGACCTCAGCGACCCGGCCGCAGCCGGCCTGCCTCCAGCCAAACTCGCCTTCCATCACCACACCCTCTGGTCGGCCGGCGTGCTCGCCGATAGTTACCGCGGCGGCCTCCGGCGCGACCTTTCGCTGGCGTTCGAGATGGAGGACTCCTTGTTCGATAAATCGGACTTCGGTTCCGGCAACGGGCATGAGACCGTGATTGAAGCCTATACCGCGGACCCGCTTCTCGGCCAGCGTCGCTCGTGGTTCCCGGGCTACGGCACGGCCAAGACGAACCCCGGCACCATCACTTCTTCGGATCCGCGGCCGCGCGTCTGGGTGCCGATGTACGAAAACAATATCGACAACCCCGGCCGCAACCTCGGTACAAATGGCACCAAATATCTCCCTTGGAGTCCGGTCTTCATCCGCGAGGATGAGATGCTTCAGCCGCTGGTGGACACGAGCAAGGCCATGCCGACCGTGACAACGAACACGGTATGGGACGGACAGCCGCGTCGCCTAGTCGGTCCGCTCTGGCACTTGGTCCGGGATTACTACCGGCTCTACAAGGAAGTCGACTGGAACGCCGGTAAGCCCGCGCTCGGAGCCCGGGCCTTCTTCCCCAACACCAACCAGTTCGACAAAGGCGGCTACCGCATCGATAAGTATGCCCGCTACGACCTAGACAACGCCCTCTGGTCTGGCGGCGGCA
>JGI12421J11937_10001107_pt1 | contig 10856 bp, 9 predicted proteins | sample LakErihyJuly2011_2_FD_11937 | JGI IMG/M metagenome (IMG submission 11937)
CCATTTTTTAAAATAGAGTCACCGAAGCGAAGTAGAACTTCATCGAAACCTTCAGAGCCGCGTTCAATAGCTGCGCGCGCTAATTGATCGGCATCGATGACAAGTGCGCCGAGTTGCGAGAAATATTGGGCCGCGAGTGATTTACCCGAGCCAATACCGCCAGTGAGTCCTATAACGAAGGCCACTAGAAATTACTCTGCTGCTACCTCAACAGGTGTTGCAGCAGCATCAGCAGCTTTGGCTTCAGCCTTTTGCTTCTTATGAGCTAAGAAGCGCTCCTGTGCAACTGCATATTCTTTTTCCCACACTTCGCGTTGGGATTCATATCCCGGCTTCCACTCTTGAGTGTCAGCATCGAAACCTTCAGGATAAATGAATTTGCCGTCAGCATCGTAACGAGCAGACATTCCGTATTGAGTTGGATCGAATGCTTCGATTTCAACTTCTTGTCCCTCATTTGCTTGCTTAAGAGANAGTGAAATACGACGACGCTCTAGATCGATATCAATAATCTTTACAAATAGCTCGTCATCAACTTGAACTACTTGCTCAGGAATTTCTACGTGACGCTCTGCTAGTTCAGATATGTGAACGAGACCTTCGATGCCTTCGTGCACACGAATAAACGCGCCGAATGGAACGAGCTTGGTAACAACACCTGGCACAACCTGATTAATTGTGTGTGTGCGAGCAAATGCTTGCCATGGATCTTCTTGTGTTGCCTTTAGTGAGAGTGAGACACGCTCGCGCTCAAAATCAACTTCGAGAACTTCAACTGTTACTTCATCGCCCACTTCAACAACTTCTCCTGGGTGATCGATGTGCTTCCATGAAAGCTCTGAAACGTGAACTAATCCATCTACTCCACCGAGGTCAACGAATGCACCAAAATTAACGATTGATGAAATAACACCTGTACGAACTTGACCCTTTTGTAGTTGGTTCAAGAAAGTTGTACGAGACTCTGATTGTGTCTGTTCAAGGAATGCACGACGTGAAAGAACTACGTTGTTGCGATTCTTATCTAATTCAATAATGCGTGCTTCAACCTGCTTGCCAATATATGGAGTCAGATCGCGAACACGGCGCATTTCAACAAGTGATGCTGGAAGGAAGCCGCGTAGACCGATGTCAACGATGAGACCACCCTTAACAACTTCAATAACTGTTCCAATAACAACTTCATCGCGCTCTTTCTTGCCTTCGATGTCTCCCCATGCGCGTTCGTATTGTGCGCGCTTCTTAGAAAGAATTAATCGGCCTTCTTTATCTTCTTTTTGTAAAACTAAAGCTTCAATTTTGTCGCCAACTTTTACGATCTCATTTGGATCAGCATCGTGACGAATCGATAATTCGCGGGAAGGGATTACGCCTTCTGTCTTGTAACCAATATCAACAAGAACTTCTTCGCGATCTACTTGAACAACTGTGCCTTCGACGAGATCTCCGTCGTTAAAATTTCTAATTGTTCCTTCGATGGCGGCTAAGAAATCTGCCGCAGATCCAATGTCATTAACTGCAATTACTGGTGAAGTAGTCAAAATGCTCCGTAGGGATAGATGAGTAGTAGGGACAGGGAGCGCTAAGGGTACGGTTCTGCGCATTGCAAGGTCAATTCCGTGCGTAATTATGGGCTCACCCCTGAAGCAAATAGATAGAATCACAACAAATGCATAGATATAGAGAGTTGCTTCGATTCCCAAACGCGTGGGTGCTCATTTTGGCTGCCCTGCCCGCGCGTATTTCATACGGAATGATCGGTCTGGCTATTTTCTTTAAAACTGAACAAGAAACAAATTCGGTTGCAATAGCTGGATTAGCAATAGGTATTAACTCATTAGCCGGATCAATCACCGCAGGATTGCGCGGTTCGATTATGGATAAGTATGGTCAACGTTGGCCCCTTCGAATCTTTGTTCCATGTTATTCAGCAATGTTGCTCGCACTAAACATGGCCCACGATCGAAGCATCCTGTTGATTGCGGCATTTGTTCTGGGAATTACTGCTCCTCCAATTAATCTCTCTGTTCGCCCTCTTTGGAAAGATGTTGTGCCACCAGATTTTCTTAGAGTGGCATACGCCGTTGATTCAGCAATCATGAACTTTGCATTTTTTATTGGTCCAGTACTTGCGACAACTCTTGCTCTTTCTTCGCATCCAGGTTCAGCACTTAGCACGGCATCAGCGATGATGTTTATCGGCGGAGCAGCACTTGGTCTTAGTTCAATTTCTAGGAATTGGATACCAGAGAAAAAAGTTAAGGGCGCCGTCACGTTGTGGCGTTCAAAACCATTGCAACTGCTGATGATTGAGGGCTGCTTTATTGGTTTTGGTTGGGGATTATTCGATGTTGCAATTCCCGCTTATGCAACGCTAGAAGGTGTCCCCCAGAGAACTGCGTGGATATTTGGCGCAATGGGTGTTGCAAATGTTGTCGGCGGTTTACTTGCTGGACTTGTTTCTAAGAATCGTTCGGCTTTTTCCACGATGCGCAAAACATATTTCGCGTGGTTCATTGTTTCGATACCCATAGCCTTTACATATCCAGGTTGGTCTATGGCTATGTTTGGCGCCGCCCTTGGTTTAGTTGGCGGTGCAATACAAGTTTTCTATTGGGAAGTTATGGAAGCTGTTCGACCAAAGGGTTCGCAAACAGCAGCCCTAGGTTGGCTATGGAGTGTTGAAGGAAGTTTCATGGCACTGGGCGCAGCCCTTGGCGGTTACCTATCCGAAATGTTTTCACCACGGCTTGTGCTTGCAACAACATCTGTATGCATCGGAATCGGTTTTATTGTTCTAACCCTTGGGCGAAATCGCCTCAAAGAAGCCGATCGCATTCCAGAAGCCGAAGAAGATTTAGAAGCTATGAAACTTAATTTACCAACTACTAATTAGTGCGCTGCTTCATTCCAACTAGATCCAATACCAATACTGACATCTAGCGGTGCCTTTAATTCAAATGCGCTGCCCATACCTTTTCTAACCAAATCTGAGAGAATTTCTACCTCACCAGGTGCTACATCGAAAATAAGTTCATCGTGCACCTGCAACAGCAGTTGTGATTTCAATTTGCTCTCTTTTATAAGGCCATCAACGTTAAGCATTGCTTTCTTAATGATGTCAGCAGCTGAACCTTGAATGGGAGCATTTAAAGCCATGCGTTCAGCAACTTCTCTGCGTGGGCGATTATCACTAGTTAAATCTGGCAAATACCGTCTGCGCCCCATAACAGTCTGGGTGTATCCAACTTTGCGCGCTTGATCAACGACATCGCTTAAATAATCTCGGATTCCACCGAAGCGAATAAAGTATTTGTTCATGAGTTCCTGTGCGGCGCTGGCAGATAAATCTAACTGAACCGCTAATCCGTAGGCACTTAATCCATATGCCAAGCCATAGGACATCGCTTTCATTTGACGGCGCATCTCAGGATCTACATCACTTGCTTTCACACCAAATACCAAGCCCGCAACGCTGGCATGTAAATCTTCACCCGATTCGAAAGCTTTAAGCAGGGCTGCATCATTGGATAGATGCGCCATTATTCGCATCTCTATCTGACTGTAATCAGCGGTGAGCAACGATTCAAAGCCTTCACCTGCGATAAAGCACTCTCTAATTCGTCTTCCCTCTTCGGTGCGAACAGGAATATTCTGCAAATTAGGGCCAACTGAAGATAAACGTCCAGTGGCAGCAACTGTCTGAGCAAAGTGAGTATGAATTCGGTTCTTCTTCGTTGTTTCAGTAAGCAAGCCTTCAACGGTTGCGCCTAGTTTCTTTGTTTCGCGCACTCGAAGCATTGCTGCCAACACTGGGTGTTTAGACTTTTCAAAGAGCCAGTTCAGTGCATCGGCATCTGTTGTGTATCCGGTTTTGATCTTCTTTGTTTTCGGTAACTTCAACTCATCAAATAGAACAACTTGTAGCTGCTTGGGCGAAGCCAAATTGAATTCATGACCCACAGCATCGTGTGCAATCTTTGTCTGTGTTGCGCTCTCCTTTTCGAAAAAGATTGCCAATGATTCAAGCTTTTTTCGATCCACACTAATTCCGCGAGATTCCATCACGGCTAATAGCTCAGAAATAGGCATCTCAAGTTCGGTGAATAACTCCTCTAATTGCCTAACCTTTAGTTCTTTTGCAAGGGAATCACGAACGGTAAAGAGCAAGCGAGCATGACTATGTAGCGCGCTCTCTGGAGAGTTCTGATCTATCTGCGATCCATCACCCCAGCGTTCGATGATGTCAGAAAAATCCAAACTGCGCGTACCGGGATTAACTAGATAGGCGGCAAGATTTGTATCAAAGGAGATATTTGAAAGCCGATAATTACGTGAAACTGACTTGGCATCATGTGCAATCTTCTTAGTTAATTGATCACTTGCCCAATCACCCATCTGCGATGAATGCACGATGAATGATTCCTTGGCACTTAGTGCAACGCAATATCTGTGCAGAGTTTCACCTTCAAGATCGAAAGCTATTGCGATTTCACCACCGTGTGATGCGATTTTCTTTGAGGCTTCTTCAGGTGTAAGAACATTTGAATCAAATGGTGTTTCAAAGAGTGTTTCCAAAGTTGCAGCTGGTGTGAGTTTTTCTGGCACCTTTTTTAACAATGGAGTCAAACGATCTCGCAAGGTTCTAAACTCTAGTTTTTCAAAGAGCGGGATGATGAGTTCATCATCTGGGCCATTCCAGGCAAGTGCGTCGACTTCAAAGTTAAAAGGCGCATCGTGTATTAACTGCGTGAGTTCTCGATTGCGAATTACGTTATCGATGTTATCTCGCAAAGATTGGCCAACCTTGCCACCTAAGGTATCCACATTTGCCAATAACTCTTTAAGGGAACCGAAATCAACAATCCACTTTGCCGCTGTCTTTTCTCCCACACCAGGTACCGATGGCAAGTTATCACTCGGGTCCCCGCGCAGCGCAGCAAAATCTGGATACTGCTCGGCACTCATTCCATATTTGTCTTGAACGGCCTGTGGCGTCATTCGCGCCATCTCACTGACGCCGCGCTTTGGATACAAAATAGTTGTGTGCGAATTAACTAATTGAAAACTATCCCTATCCCCCGTGCAGATCAGAACTTCGCACTGATCCTTTTCTGCTCTTTTGGTAATCGTTGCAATAATGTCATCTGCTTCATAGCCTTCTACTTCAAATTGTTGAATTCCAAAGGCCGAAACTAATTCGTGTAAATAACTCATCTGCGAACGAAATTCATCAGGCGTCTTCGAGCGATTAGCTTTGTACTCAGGGAAAATGTCACTTCTAAATGTTTTTCGAGAAACGTCAAAGGCCACAGCTATGTGGGTTGGTTTTTCCTCTTTGATCAGAGAAATCAGCATCGTGGCAAAGCCATAGATTGCATTTGTATGTTGACCCTGCGCTGTAGTGAAGTTCTCAGCAGGCAGGGCAAAAAATGCTCGATACGCCATGGAATGACCATCAATTAGCAAAAGGCGTTTGGTCATGTGCGCATCCTATGAGGCAAGTTAGACTAGAGCCCATGGAACAAGCAGACTTTCTAGCAATAATTCGTGAACGCGGTAGCGGCGCCTTGGATAAAAAAATGGGAATCGAAATTATCGAAGCATCCCCACAACGCCTTGTTGGAACTATGCCTGTTGAAGGTAACACTCAACCCATTGGGTTGCTACATGGTGGCGCCAATGTTGTTTTGGCTGAAAGCCTTGGTTCAGTTGGTACTCAATTACATGCAGGCCCTACGCGTCGCATAGTTGGTGTTGATATCAACGCAACTCACCATAAATCTGCAACAAAGGGAATAGTCACAGCTGTAGCAACTGCTGTTTCTTTAGGTAAAACGATGTGTTGCTATGACATTGTCATTACAAATGATGAAGGACAACGTACCTGCACAGCGCGTATTACCTGCTTGATTCTTGCTGACAGATAAAGTTAGTGAGCGCCGGTTCCGAGGTAGGCAGCACGCACAGCGGGATCATTAAGCAAATCTGAAGCCTTAGCTTCTTTAACCACATGGCCAACTTCTAATACATAAGCACGGTGTGCGCGCTGTAGCGCTTGCTGAGCGTTTTGTTCAACAAGAAGAATTGTTGTGCCAGTTTTGTTGATTTCGGTAATGATGTTAAAGATATTTGCAATCATCAAAGGCGCAAGACCCATTGAAGGTTCATCAAGTAACAAAACCTTAGGTCGAGCCATCAGCGCGCGACCGATAGCAAGCATCTGCTGCTCACCGCCAGATAGCGTTCCGCCGATCTGAGATATGCGCTCTTTAAGACGTGGAAAGAGATGAAAGACCTTATCCAGATCTTCATTCATCTCTGATTTGCGACTCTTTCGGTTGTACTTACCCATTTCAAGATTTTCTAAAACACTCATACCGATAAAGATTCCGCGACCTTCAGGAGCTTGAGATAAACCTAGATCGGCTCGCTTGTGCGCAGGCATCTTTGAGATGTCTTCACCGTTAAAAATAATCTGACCACTTGATACTGGTCGCAGCCCAGAAATAGTTTTAAGCATCGTTGTTTTGCCCGCACCATTTGCACCAATGAGTGTGACAATTTCACCTTCATTGACAGTAACGCTGATGCCTTTAATGGCTTCGATCTTGCCGTAGTGAACATGTAGATCTTTAATTTCAAGACGCATCAGCAGGTGCTCCCAAATACGCTTCGATTACACGTGGATCATTTTGCACAACCTTAGGAACATCATCTGCAATCTTTTGACCAAAATCCAACACCGCTACGCGATCTGAAATATCCATAATCAGTGACATATCGTGTTCAATAAGTAGAACTGTGTAACCAGCATCTCTAATTTTTCTAATAGTTGCAGCTAAGGCAACTTTTTCCGCTGGGTTAAATCCTGCTGCAGGTTCATCTAGTAAAAGTAATTGAGGATTTGTGGCCAGCGCACGAGCTATTTCAAGACGTCGTTGATCACCGTAAGGCAAATTCTTTCCTAATTGACCTGCGCGGTGCTTTAGTCCCATGAATGCAAGTAATTCCATTCCACGTTCTAGCGCAGCTTTTTCTTCGCGGCGTGATCGAGGTGTTCCAAAGATTGCTCCAACCACACCTGACTTAGAGTGAACATCTGCTCCTGTAACAACATTTTCAAGAGCCGTGCTCTCTCCAAAGAGGCGAATGTTTTGAAATGTGCGGGCGATACCCATCTTGGTTACTTGATAACGCTTCTTGCCCACAACGGATTGGTTGACGAAATTTACTTCGCCAGAAGTTGGTTTGTAGACGCCAGTAACAACGTTAAAGACCGTGGTCTTACCAGCGCCATTTGGGCCAATGAGGGCAGCAATTTCACCCTTGTTCACATGAAGATTTACTTCATTAAGGGCTGTAACTCCACCAAATTTCATGGTGATGTTTTTGAGTTCAAGCAAAATTTCTGACATTACTTGATGCTCCCTTCACCAGATTCTTCAACTGTGTGCCAATTTGGATCAAAGTGTTCACGCTTTTTCTTTGGCAAAATACCATCTGGTCGCAAGTTCATCATGACTACTAGTGCGATACCGAAAACCAAGATACGTGGCTGGCTTAAGAAACGGATTCGCTCCGGAGTAAATGCCAAAAGCGCTGCTCCAAGAATTACGCCCCATAGGTTTCCAATTCCTCCGAAAACCACACAAGCTAAAATCAAAATTGAAACGTTTAAGTTAAATTGATCTGGAACAATTGAAAGAATTTGAGATGCGTAAAGTACTCCACCTGCGCCAGCAACAGCTGCACCAAGTACGAATGCCCACACTTTGTACTTCAAAGTATTAACACCCATTAATTGAGCAACGTCATCATCTTGGCGGATCGCATCCCAAGCGCGGCCTGGACGACGTGCGGCAATACGACGCACCATCCAAATAATTAGAAGTGTGAAGGTTAGGAGAACCCAGTAATACGGCTTTGGATCAAGGATTGTGAACTTTGCTTTGAAAACATCTGGAGGCGTTGGAATTCCTGCGATACCGCGGGGTCCACCAATTGCTTCAATGTTTACAGCAACGATGCGAACGATTTCTCCGAAGCCAAGGGTCACGATTGCTAAGTAGTCACCACGCAAACGAAGTGTTGGCGTACCTAACAAAACCCCTGAAACCATCGATAGCGCAATACCGATTGGAAGAATTTCCCAGAAATTCAATGATGTATGGGTACCCAAAATCGCCATCGTGTAAGCACCGATGGCAAAGAATGCAACGTAACCCAGATCTAGAAGACCACTCTTTCCAACCACAATATTTAAACCAATAGCCATCAACACATACATGCCTACTGGATAAAACAGAACTGATTGGAAATCAGATCCCGGAGTATTAATCAGTGGGTTATTTAGAAATGGAAGTGCATAGAAAAAAGCTATAAAACTAATTGATAGCGAAACTCGGCGCCATTTAGGAGAGCGCTCCCAGTATTCGGCAGCATGATCGCGAAGGTTATAGCGAAACTTCTTATCAGCCATTAGACCCTCGCCTGCTGAATTGATTCACCAAATAAACCTGTCGGCTTAATCAAAAGAACCAAAACTAGAATCAAGAACGAGATAACTGCTTTCCACGCTGTGCCAAAGACGGCGCTTGTGTATGTTTCCAAAACTCCCAATACAAAGCCACCAAAGAGTGCTCCTTTGAGATTTCCAATTCCACCAAGGACAGCGGCAGTAAATGCGCTGATGCCTAAGAAGAATCCAACTTTAAATGAAGTGTTTTCATAAACTAACATGTAGAAAAACGCAGCAGCCCCAGCCATTGCTCCACCGGCTAGGAATGTGACTGTAATAACTTTATTGATATTAACGCCCATCAATGTTGCAGTGTTTTCATCCATCGAAACCGCACGAATACCTTTGCCGTAACGTGACTTTGAAATAAAACGCTCAAGAGCAAACATCATCAAGGCCGCGGCAACAATAACGATGACCTTGTCATTTCGAATATCNGCACCAGCGTATGAAAATAGGAAAGTCTTATCCAGGATGCGTGGAAACTCGCGAGGAAGTGAATCTGTGATGATGCGAAAAGCTTCAACTAGTGAGATAGAAACACCAATGGCTGAAATAAGTGTTGCTAATTTAGTAGCGCCTCGCTGACGCAATCTGCGATAGGCAATTATTTCAACCAGAACTGCAGTAACAGCGGATGCGATCATTGCCGCAAGTAAACATATTAAAAGCGTGAAAATCATTCCCCAACCAGTGCGTGGGTCATCTTCTATTTTTACGCCCATAATTCCCGACGCGACAAGGGCAGAAAAAGTACCGATCATAAATACTTCAGAGTGTGCAAAGTTAATGAGGCGAAGCACGCCATAAACAAGTGTGTAACCCAGTGAGATCAATGCATAGATTGCGCCGAGTGCGAGACCATCAAATGTCAGCCCCCAGAACGCATCACGCAGGAGTGCAAAATCCATTTCTCACCCAATCCTTATAAGAGTCGGAGCCGGTGATTTCTCACCGACTCCGACCGATCTTACAGAAGAACTATTGTCTTTCTAGTTACTTAATAGCACCTAGAAGAACAAGCTTTCCGTTCTTTACGATGAAGCCATTTACGTCAGCACCAGATACTTCACCTTCAGCGTCAAACTTAAGTGTCTTTGAAAGACCCTTGTGTGACTTTGTAGATACGTACTTGTTGATGCTTGCGCGAGTTGTGTTTCCAGCCTTGATTGCATCAAGGAAGAAGTTAGCTGCGTCGTATGACTCTGTTGTGTAAACGCCAGGCTTCATGCCCATCTTTGTCATTTCAGCAGCAAGCTTTGGAGATGCTGTTTCGAATGGAATAGCTGGAGCAGTTAGAAGTGCACCTTCTGCTGACTTACGAGCCAACTTAACGAATTGATCATCAAGTGTTCCGTCGCCAGATGCGAAAGTGATCTTTGAACCTGAGTCACGGAGCTGCTTTACGAATACAGCAGCTTGTGAGAAGTAACCTGAGTAGAACACAGCAGTTGCCTTTGACTTCTTGATCTTGGCAATTGTTGCTGTGAAGTCAGTTGTACCTGTTGGTGTTACATCCTTGCCGACAACGCGGCCAGCAAGTGTGATGTCAACAGTCTTTTGTAGACCAACTGCATAGTCAGATGCGTCATTTACCAAGAACACTGTTGCGTTCTTGTTCTTTGACACGATCAAACGTGCTGCTGCTGGACCCTGGTAATCATCTGTCAACACCGCACGGTGGAAGATTTCCTTACCGAAAGATGGAAGTGTTGGGTTTGTAGCAGATGGTGTAATGATTGAAAGTCCTGCTGATAGGTACACAGGTAGTGAAACCTTTGATGCNCCTGAATAAGCTGGACCAACAAGTGCGACTACACACTCTTCTGCTGCAACCTTAGGAGCGATTGGACCAGCAACTGCTGGATCTCCCTGGTCATCTACTTCGTAAACCACTGGGTCTACGTTTGAACCCTTATTAGCTTTTAGGAACTTAGATAGTGCGAACTTCACACCATTTAGTTCGTTGATACCTAGTGCAGCTTCAGGACCTGTTAGTGGACCTTGGTATGCAATTTTTAGCTTGCCAGAGCACGCTGCATTAGCCGCTGGTGCAACAGCAACAGCTGTTCCAACAACGAGTGCAACAGTTGCAATAGCGGAGATGATCTTCTTCATGTATTGCCTTTCCTGTTCTTTTGTCCCGGGACAGGGAGATGGAAAGGGTAATGGCAAGGGGCGCCTTCGGACAAGCCGAGTTGAGCGTGAAAGATTACGGCCAGATAACTATTTGGCTCTAAATGCCTTCTGGAAGCGCATCAGGAGATATCACTGCTTGGGCCACTGCCTTCATACTTAATCGCCGATCCATGGCAGCTTTTTGAATCCATGAGAA
>JGI12421J11937_10001108_pt1 | contig 10852 bp, 10 predicted proteins | sample LakErihyJuly2011_2_FD_11937 | JGI IMG/M metagenome (IMG submission 11937)
ATTGTTTTAAATAATGGCTGGCGGTAGGGTCGCAGTGCAGGTAAAACGAGCCTGTATCTTTTAATATGCGGTGCATTTCAATAATTCGTTGGGTCATATAAGTTAAATATGCCATCATCGCTTTGGAATGTATGCGGCCTGCAACTTGTATAAAATCTACAAGGTCGGGATTATCTTTTATTAAAAGCTCTAAATAAGATTCGTTAATATCATCCCATGTCCAAATGTCTTTGAAGCTTGCTCCTTGTGCCTTGGTTCCCATTGGTGCCGAATATGTTCGTTTTGAGTTGAATGGTGGGTCTAAATAAATTAAATCAACAGATTGACTATTTATCCCCCGCAATATAAATAAATTATCCCCAGTGAAGAGGGTGTTTTGCGGGGTGCCGTCATTTTTTAACATATTTTTTATATAAATATTATTTCCTTTTAAACACAAACATCCTCCGCCCCACAATCCTCTGGCGCTTTATATCAAATGACATATGTTAGATTTTAATTATATACAAACAAATAATAATTCCTTACTACCCTTTACCGAGCCCCTACCGCCACGAGAATTAGCATATGTTTTTTGATGCAAAACAACATTTTTTTTAAATTTTTGTAAAATCTTTAACATTTCATCTTGCGTGGGGTGAGACCTATCGTTATAACTTACTAGCCAAATTGGAATATTTTTTGATAAATCAAACAGCTGATTAAATGATTTTTCGGCTTCGCCAATTGTATCAAAATTTGTTTCAATGTAAGGATGGTATCGCTTTGTGCCATTAACAAATTGTTTGTCTTGCCAGTATTGAGTGTATGTTTCAAGTAAGTGGTAAAAGGATTGATAATCGCTATGACTACCAACATATGGTGGATCAAAATATACTAGGTCTATATCGTTAAGTTTTGGTAGCAATTCTAAAATATTTTCGTTGTAGGATTTATTTTCTTTATTGTTGTTAAAGACGGCCTGATTATACTGAGGAGTGAGGGATAAAAATAAATCTTCAATTGTTTTTGCAATTGAGGGATTTCGCCTTACCCTTTCAGGATCGTTTGCATATGTAATTGCTTGCAAGTGTGCAAAATGACCCATTGTTGTTTTGCGTGTTAAGGCTCTGTTTAATATTGTCAATGCTAATGCTTGTTTTATTGTGCAACTTAATAGATTGACATTTGCTCTAAAATTATCTAAAAAATGGCATTCCTGCGGTGAAAAAAATATATTTGCAAAAACTTGCATAAGGTCGCTTTTTGCATTGCTTGTATTTTTTGTTAAAAAAGTAATGTCTTCCATTGTAAGTTCTGTGCAGTTATTTTCTATTAATGCAAGACCTATACTGCTTGAAAATTTCATAATGTCATTTGAAATTGCATTATAACCCCTTCTCTTGCATTCAAATGCAACGGAATGCGAGCCAGCAAAGGCATCCAGAACATTCCTAACCCCATTTGGAACAAAGCTAAATATCCATTCGCTAAGTAAGTTCTTTGACCCCAAATATTGAGGTCTTGGAAACTTTACATCAAAAAAGTTATCGTCATTAAATAGTTTGCATTGAGTTAATGCCCCTCTGTTTAGCATATGAAAAAGTTTTTATAAATACCTACACCATCATCATAAAAGGTTTTTCGAGGTTGGTTTTTATTTCGCCGAGGAAGATAGCGGCGAGGGAGCCATCGATGATTCGGTGGTCGCAGGAGATTGTTAGACTCATAACTTCGCTAACTTTTATATTGCCGTTTGCATCAACAACTGGTTTTTTTTCACTAGCTCCCACGGCCAAAATTGCTCCCTGCGGGGGATTTACAATTGCCTGAAAGGTTTTTATGCCATACATACCAAGGTTGGATATTGAAAACCCACCCCCCACAAATTCCGCTGGGGTAAGTTTGTTGTCACGGGCTTTTTTTGCCAAAACCTTCATTTCGTTTGAAATTTCAGCAAGAGACTTCTGGTCGGCATTTTTAACAATTGGGGTAATAAGCCCAGTATTGGTGCTTACAGCAACGGATATATCAACATTATTGTATAATATTGCAGCCTCATCACTCCACGAAGCATTAGCTGCAGGAACCTTTTTTAATGCCATTGCCGATGCCTTAATTACAAAATCGTTGACAGATATTTTATATTCAGGCTTGCCATCCGCCCCTTTGGGCGCGGCATTGTTAATTTGCTCACGCATACTAAGTAGCATATCGGCATTGCAGTCCACGGTTAGGTAGAAGTGCGGAACTGTTGTTTTGGATTCCAGTAGGCGTTTTGCAATAACTTTTCGCATCATTGTATGAGGCACTTTTATGCTTTCAACACTATTGCGACCAACAACTGCCGGCACAAATGTTGTTTTTTGACAAGCTGCAGCAGGAGACGATTTCGCATTTAATACATCCCCCTTAACAACTCGCCCGTGCGGGCCTGTGCCAGTGATGGAGGAAATATCAACCCCCTCGTTTTGTGCAATGCGTTTTGCTAGTGGGCTGGCAATAACTCTTTCTCCCAATTTTTCAGCAATTGGAGCTGTGGTTTTTGCAGGCTCCTCAACTTTTTTTGCCTCAGTTGGGGCTGCAGATGAATTTGCGGATACATCAAAGCCCTCAAGAGCCGATTTATCCTCGCCTTTTTTCAGTAAAATTGCAATTACGGCATTAACTTTTACGCCCTGCGAGCCATCTGGCATAATAATTTTACCTAAGATTCCCTCGTCCGTTGCCTCAACTTCCATTGTGGCTTTGTCGGTTTCAACTTCGGCGATAATATCCCCCATGGAAATTTTATCTCCTTCCTTTTTCAACCATTTCGCAAGATTTCCCTCCTCCATTGTTGGCGAAAGGGACGGCATTGTTATTTTTATTGGCATAGCTAAATATAATAATTATTAAACAAAAATAATCATTATTTTGCTATATTCAAGTTTTTTTAACTTAAAAAATTTTCTTCGCTGTTTTTGCTATTGTGATTGTGCATTGTGTTAAAAAATAAAAAATAAAATTGAAGTTTATATTTTTGGCTTTACATTAATTGTAATATAATTTGTAAAATAAAATTCTGCTGTGTTTATAACATTTGAAGGGGTTGATAGCTGCGGCAAAACAACCCAAGTAAAAAAACTTTACGATTTTTTGAGTGAAAATAACAAGCCGTGCGTTCTAACAAAGGAGCCCGGAGGCAGCGAAAGTGCAAATAAAATTCGCTCCCTATTGCTTGAAAATAGCCATTTTTTGCCCCTAACCCAACTACTTTTAATTAATGCCTCTCGCTGCGAAAACATTTTAAAAGTAATAAAACCATCGCTAGATGATGGCAAAATTGTTTTGTGCGACAGATTTATCGACTCCACAATTATCTATCAAGCCAAAAAAGCAGGACTGGGGGCGGAAATTGTTAATCAATTACACGGCCTTTTGTTTGCAAATTTTATGCCAGATGTTACATTCTACCTAAAAATTAACAAGCAAACGGCAGTAAAACGAGTGGAGGGCAAAAAAACTAGCCTATTTAGCCACGAGGAACACAACTGGATGGACGATTTTGCCGTTAGCGAAATTACAAAAATGATTGAGTGGTTTAACGAAATTTTTGAATCGCCTCAGCAAAATAATCGCAAAATTTTTGTGATTGATGCAAATCAAAATCAGGAAGATGTTTTTAAGCAAATGCTAAATTGTATCAAAGATATTAATTTATAATGTTGATGGTTAAAATTTTACACAAAACCTTTCTGTTTTTACTGCAATTTGCATTTTTTATTGCACTTGCTGGCAATTTGCACAGGCATACCATTATTTTTGCCTTAGCGTCCTCAGTTTGCGTATATTTTTTAACAATTAAAAATTGTAGTGAGAAAAATTTTCATTATTTTTTTAAAATCCCTCATTATTTATGCTTCATTTTTGTTGAAATTGCAAAAAGCTCGTGGCAATTGTTTATAAGTATTTTGCACAAAAAACAAATTGAAAGTGGTATTGTTCACTACCCTATTTACAATACTCATTTTACAAATGACCCATTTATGTTATATTTACTAATAACAAGCATAACAATTACCCCAGGAACCATCTGCCTTGGTTATAATTACCAAACTCACGAGCTGGAGATTCACTATGCTTTTAAAAAATCACCAGAATATGAAATAATAAAAGAAATTAACAATTTGGAAACAAAATTAATCAGTATTTTTTGTAAAATATAAGTAATGAGGCAGGAAAAAATTGTAAATTTGCATCTAGTGTGCGATTCTACCGGAGAGGTTTTGGGGTCTATTTCTCGCTTTGTAAGCAATTTATTTGCAAAGGCCGAAATTAAGGAATACTTTTGGTATTTAACAAAAACACGCCGTCAGGTGGACGATATTACAACAACAATTTCTCGTCTGCGAAGCGAAGGCGGGGGCGAAAACGAGGCGGACAACATAATTATATCCTGCTTTGCCGTTAGCGATATTGAGGACTACCTGATTCAATCTTGCAAAATGCACAAAATTGCCATTAAATCGGCAACAAAAAATCTAGTTAATTTTGTGGGGCTATTTTGTAAAAACGAGGAGGAGCAAGCCACAGGCAAAAAAACTGATAACGGCCTTGATAGTGATTTTGGCAAAAATTATCTCAATCGCATAGAGGCAATTGAATACACAATAGCACACGATGATGGCAATTTGCATCACGATTTGGACGAGGCAGATATTTTGCTTATTGGCCCCTCTCGCACATCTAAAACTCCTGTGAGTGTTTATTTAAGTTATCGGGGGTTTAAGGTGGCAAATATACCATTTGTAAGCGAGGATCATTTTGATGTAGAATACATAAAGTCTCTCAAAAAAACCCTAATTGTTGGGCTAACAATAAATCCTGAGCGGCTGGAAAACATTCGCAAAACCCGCCTGCAACACATTGGAAGCGATAGCCAAACCAGCTACACCGATATTATGCAAATTGAAGACGAAGTAAAAAAATCTAAACGCCTCTTTGCCAAACTAAACTGCTTTGTTATTGATGTAACCCAAAAATCAGTAGAGGAAACCTGCGCCTACATCACCACCCTTCACAACAAAACATTTGGGGGGTGATTTTAAGTTTGCTTGTAAATAAATTCGCAAAATTTATTTTGTTATTTTTTGTTTATTTTTATACAAAATTTTTTTTATACTTGATTTATAAAATTTTAGTTTTATAATGGTGGTATATTTCAGTAAGTTAAGAAATGAACGAGGAAGAGGACGAAATGGATGATGGGGAGAGGCTCCTTGAAAATAAAATGGAGGAGGATCTTAGCCAAATGTCGCAGGCGAGCTTGGGCGATAAAATACGCAATTTTTTAAAAAAACCACAAGGAATGGCAATTGCCGGACTGGTGGGGCTATTTTTAGTGTTTGTGTTAATATCGGTATTTAGCTCCCTTGGCGGCAATAAAAGTGGTAACAAATCAAGCGAAAAATCTAAAACGCAAAACGAACAAGGGCTTATTGAAACGCCAATTAAACCCGAAACAATTGAAATAGTTCCCGATATTGTCTCCGCCCCCCCAAAAGCACCGGAGCTGGATAATCCTAGCATTCCCGATATTGGCAATTTTGAGCTACCAAAACCAAAAGAACCAGAGTCAGTTAAGAAACCAGAGGCAGTTGTTAAGGCCCCTGAGCCAGAAATAGCATTTGAAGAACCCCCGTTTGAGGAGGAGATTCCCTTTGCTGAGCCTGAAAAAAAACTGCGAAAAAGGGACGATAAAAATCCCCTCCCCCCAATGTATAATTTAAGCGGAACTGGCCCTTCCGATACCGACCAAGGCCGTAGCAAGCGAGCGGGAAATGATTTTATTTTTATGGGCGGGGATATTCCTGCCGAGGAGGATGAGTCCTACCTTGAGCCTAAAAAAATTGCAGCACTTGAAAACACAATCGCCCAAGGCCGCAACATTGATGCCGTGCTTGAAACCGCCATAAACTCTGAAATTCCCGGCACTGTGCGCGCCGTAGTTTCGCGTGATGTATATGCCGAAATATCCGAGAATGTTTTAATACCAAAGGGCTCTCGCCTTTATGGAAATTACAAAACTTTAACAAATAGAGGTCAAAGCCGAATTGCCATAAATTTTGTGAGAATCATCCGCCCCGATGGTATTACCGCCGATGTAAGTAGCTTTGCCTCCGACCAATTTGGCCGCGCGGGGGTTCAGGGCGAGGTGGACCGAAAATACGCTCAACTTTTGGGGCTTACATTTATGGAAGCCTTTATTGATATTGGTGTTGCACTTGCATTAAACCAAATTGCAAATAACTCGCAGCAACAGCTAAACTTAAACTCGGCAGGGGGTAACCAATTTATTGTGCCAAATCCATCAAACCAAGTTGCAACAACTTTAACAAGGTCAATTCAAAACCGAACCAAGGAAGTAGCACAGGACATGGTGGGCACAAACCCCGTTGTAAGCATAAACCAAGGAACCCGTATTAATATTATGGTAAATCAGGATCTTCGCCTTCCGGTATTTAAACCAATAAAATCGTCCTATCGCGCGGTTAACTACTATCAATCATCTAGTTTTTACTCTGGCAAAAAATCGGAAGACGGCGGAGATATTGGCTCCCCAGATGGACGAGGCGATAAGCAAGGCTACAAAGGTATTGCATCCGATAGGGGGGTGCAAAGTGCAGCTCCGGGCGGATGATATTTATATAGAAAATTATGAAAAAAATTATTTTAATTGATACCTTAAACAAAAATCTCTTTCCGATTGAGCGAACAAATTTACCCATCGAGCTAAACCTTTTTCACCAAAAATTTGATCAAAATTGCATTATTTTTGTGCCAGAAGCAGTAAAGTTTTTACTACAAAACACAAACAACGCCAAAGTTGTTGAGTATAAAAATAGTTTATCAATTGAATTTTTTTTCCAAAATATTGATGACCTTACTGAGGCGGATATTGTTTATGCAAAATCTAACCCTACAAAACCTATCCGCCTTTCACAATTGATGCCATTGCTACTCAAAGCAAATCCGCGCGATAGCATTATTTTACACCTTCCGCAGAAAAATTTTATTAAAACCCTGCTAGATTTGTTTAAGGCCTTTGCCCCCAAAAATATTATTGGTAGCGATGTGGATCTTGAAAAATGCAGCAAAACATTTGTCTACAAAAACACAATTCAACACAAAATTGTTAAGTGCATTGGTCTCAAAAATGTTATTATTGTTGAGACCAACGATGTTTTGCTTATTACAAACACCAAAAATGTAAAACAGGTGCAAAATTTTACCCAAACCTTAATTGATAAAAAAGACGAAAAAATAAACTCCGCCGCCAAAGCCTACCGCCCATGGGGCTATTACGAAGTTTTGAGAGACGAGCCAAATTACAAAGTAAAGACAATTGTTGTAAACGCAGGGGGAATGCTCTCGGTTCAATCGCACAATAAAAGAGCCGAACACTGGGTTGTAACAAAAGGCGTTGCAACGGTTTTGCTAAACGATGACACTTTTACACTTGAAGCTGGCAAGTCTATTTACATTCCACTTGGGGCTAAACATAGCCTGCAAAACCACACAAGCGAAATTGTAGAAATTGTAGAAACCCAAGTTGGCACTTACTTTGGCGAGGACGATATAATTCGCTACTCCGACATCTACGGCCGCGCGGGGTAGATATGCAAAAACTTGTTGTAAAAGTTATTACGCACGCCAAAACAAACGAAATAGTGGACGATTTTACGGATATTCTCAACGCCCGCAACATAAAACTAAAAGTATCAACCCCGCCGGAGGGCGGCAAAGCAAACATTGCGGTAATTGCCTTACTTGCGGATTACCTTAAAGTAAAAAAATCTCAAATCACCATCACCCACGGCAAACACTCTCCCCTAAAGCTTGTTAGTGTTGGTGAATAGAACCCTCCCAAAATCTACTTTTTACTTCATCTTTGTTTTAAAAATTTTTCTTCGCCTCACTCGTTTATGAGATGTAAAGTCGTTTCGGCTCATCAAAATGTTTTAAAAAAATATCTTGTAAAAAGAGGTTTTAGGATTGGTATAATAAATATACCAAAAAAACATCTTGAAAAAAAGATTATTTTGTTTTATAATGTAAAAACGAAAGATATTTTTTAGAGGTTATGAGGCGTTTTTTATTAACATTGGCATTTTTTCTTACTATTAACAAGGCAAATGCGGAGCTGTTGGCTAATCAATACGATGAGTTTTATGGCGACATAAACTACGAAACCTCTATAAATAGCAACTTGCAGACCTCGGGTATTAATCAATATGCTGGTATTATTCCGCCGCATTTGGTTTCAAATACCGAAAGCTACACGCAAACAATGGAAAACAATACAATAAATTCGCAGTATCAGGATATTGTAAATGCACAGCCAATTTCGCAAATTTTGGGTACAAATTCCGGCATGGATGGATTAACCAGTATTTCTAAGGCCTCGGCCGATTCGGCCCCAGCCCCAGAAGGCGGCATTTTGGATAGCATTACCGCAACGGCAAAAAATATTGCAACTGATTTTACTAGCAATGTTTTGTCTGGTGCTTCGTCCTTTGCAAATACGGCAGGTAATGCTTTGCAATCGGCAGGTGGTGGATTTTTTCAGCAACCTATAATTATTGGTGGCGGCACAACATCTACCGACACAGGAACAGGAACGGGAAAAGGAACAGGAACAGGTGGAACAGGAACAGGAACAGGAACAGGTGGAACAGGAACAGGAACAGGTGGAACAGGAACAGGTGGAACAGGAACAGGTGGAACAGGAACAGGTGGAACAGGAACAGGTGGAACAGGTGGAACAGGAACAGGCGATACAACTTGCCGCAGCTTAACGCAAACCCAGCGAAGTGCAAGGCTTGTGCAATTAGCATCTTTAATTGCTGCCTCGCCTACAAATGTTAGCTTGGTTTACGAAAAAGGAATGTTGTTGTTTTGTAATGGCGATTACAAAAATGCTGGGCTTGAGCTTGCAAAAATGCATACAATAAGCCCAAGCCAAACGCAAAGCCTGTTGAGCGATGTTGATAATGCCTTGATAATTGACAGATTTTCTAGCGTGCTTACAAATTATAAGGCAAGTCCGTTAAATCCTGAAATTATGGTTATGGCAAATAAAGTAAAGGCTGGCATTGAGCAGAAAAATCAGCTAACTGAGGAGTATTTTAGCGAGTTAAACAAAGGCTATGCCTACAACAAAAGCGAGCCGCTTAATTACGAGGCAGAAGTTGATAAAATTTACAAAATGTATCGCTCGCAAAATTTGCTACAAAGCGACCTAGCAACAATTTACGGCACCGAGGCTGCAACCGAAATTATGAATTCGCGCAACAACACTCAAGGGTCATATAATAATTAAATTTAAATATTATTGCCTTTAAAGGGCCGCCCAGAGCAAACCAATTGGTCTTTACAAAAAGAATTCCCGAGCAATTCTTTTTGTAAAGACCAATTGGTTTGCTGAAAGATTTTGCAGGGCAAAATCTTTCAAACAGCTTTGCCGCTTCTGGGTGGCCCGACTAAGGAAACGGAAATTAATAATTAATTAAAATAACAAATGAAAATATTTTTAATGCTAGCGACGCTTTTTGTTTATGCCTGCGGAAATTTTACAAATCCGTTTAAGTCTCGCTGGTATAAGCCAAATGGGCGAATTTTTGGGCACATGCCAAAAACCGATAATAAAGTTTATATTCACGGCTGGCAGGACGGCTGTGAAAGCGGACTTTCAACCGGCTTTGGCAAGGAATTTAACAAGCAATTTTACGCCTACAAAAAAGATATCCGTTTTGTAGGCTATAAATACGGCGATGATAGGGATCTCTTCGATGGCAAGCCAATAACCCCCGCCGATAAAGCAATTTACGGACAAGTTTGGGGCAACACATTTAAAGCCTGCCGAGACTACGCCGTTGGCAGCTACAAAGCCCCCGGAATGGACTGGGGCCCTGCCTACCCCGGGGCTCCCGCTGGCAAGTGGGACGACCCAACATTAATGTACGAATTTAAAGCTTGGAACAACGGCGGTGAAAATATAGCTTTTTGGTAAAAAGCTTGACAAATATAAAAAAATTATATGTAATTAACATTATTTTTTAATTTTTATGACAGATACAAAATTCAACTACAGGTATTACAACAGAAGAGGTTAGACAATTGGAAGTAGAAAAAGGTTATATTAGAGAGTAAATTAAAGACATGGATTCAAAACATCAAGCCTTTGCAACTAGGTTATGTCAAGCGTTAATTAGTATTGGTGTAATATTCCATAAATAATGAACAAGGTTATTGAGGTAGCAAAGCAATCAAATAACTTTGAACGCTCAATCAATAATTTCATAACAAATATCTTAAAATTAGCAAACTCAAAATTAAGAATGGTTTAATGGATCCACGCTCTAAATCTTGGAAATGTTGGACACCCGACCTAGAAGATAAATTTTATAATATTGTAAAAGAAAAGGGATTGCAAGATGTAATAATAACAAATGAATCAATACAATTTAGAGACACAGATGGTAATTGTACAATGTGGTGGAATGGATTTGTTTAGTGCAATAGACGAGAACAAAATTAAGGGCATTAAAAGCGTGTCAACACAAATAGTAGAAAAAATAGCAATAATTCATAATGCAGGTATATATTGCAAGGATGTAGAGACGGAAAATATAGTTGTTGAAAATCAAGGAGGCGAAAAACCAACACCTAATAACAACACCGCTTTGTGGAACAATTTTATTAACCAAGTAGAAATATTATCTTCGCTAGCTACAACAAAGGATAATAAAAATATAAGTAATGGCAACGGCAAAGCAACCAACTCTTGGTTGCAATATTTAATGGAGCCCGATCAATGTAACATTAATAT
>JGI12421J11937_10001110_pt1 | contig 10848 bp, 19 predicted proteins | sample LakErihyJuly2011_2_FD_11937 | JGI IMG/M metagenome (IMG submission 11937)
TAAAACAGAATAGTATCCCGTTTCATCTAAAGACTTGAATAAGCTTTTTAAACTTTTTAGATCTCCACTGGAATTAGTGTCCATCCAATGGTATCTCAATTTGTCTCCAGTTCTATTTTTATTGCAACTACTTTTTTGCTTTTGCTCTAACTTTGGCTAGGGCTTCAAAATCTTTTATCTTTGTGTCCCCCATGTATCCCCAAGCGTATCCTTCGGAAATCATTTGTTCATTTATAGAAATCTTTGATCCATCTAGAAATACCCAACCAAGGATTCTTCCGTATTTTTCGGATGAATCCATTTTTTCTGTTTTAATAACAACAGTTTTAGCCCCATCAATTGCATTCTTTAAGTAAGCCTTTACTTCGAGTCCTAGGGCTTTCTCCATCTTATCTGTTGTTCTAGATTCTGGAGTATCTATGCCAGCGAGCCTTACTCTTGAACTAAATGATATATCGAATCCAAGATCGATCTCTACATCAATCGTATCACCGTCTACAACCTTTGTAACTTTTTTTACATAGTATTCAAACATTACTTTGCTACTGCGGACTTTCCTCCGCCACCCTTTTTTGTTGGCTTGATTACAGCTGCTGGCTTTGGTGATGTTTTCTTTACTGTTGTCGCAGGTTTTGTTTTAATTGGAGTTCCAAATGCTGGGCGACCAAATCCTACAATGAACACTGGCTGGCTCTTGCGAAGCTTTGACCCATTCTTTTTCTTATAAGCACGATTTTTAAGGCAACATTCTCCGCCGTTTCTTTGATCGCCCTTTTTATCTGCGCTTGTGTTTCCTTCTACAACGTCTACTGTTCCATCTGCATTTACTGCAACAACAATTCCTACGTGAGAAATTCTCTCGACGCCATCTGATGGGAAATCAAAATAGGCTATATCTCCGACTGCTGGTTTTACTTCTTCTACTAACTTCCACGCACCTGCTGCATCCACTTCTTGCCATGTTCCAGCTTTCATAAACGCTTGTGCTCCTGCTGGAGTATAAACTGTATTAGGCATCTTAACTCCCGCCTCATTTGCACACCAATTTACGAAGCTTCCACACCATGGCTGGAAGTTAGACTTAGTAAACTTTCCATACTTTGTTTCGTTATCTTTTGGACCTTCAATATATCCAATTTCTCCTAGTGCTACTTCTACTAGTCTTGCTGCTGATCCTTGTACTGATTCCATTTTATTCTCCTTTAAGTTTTCTTTCTTTAATTCTATCATAATATGCTTTAAAATTAAATCCAGATATGTCTGCATATTTATCTAAAAGCTCCTGACTTGGAGCTCCCCAGTATCCCAACTCTTTACCAGTTAAAATACCCTCTATTATTTTATATGTATTAAAATGCTTTGATTGAAATTCTGTGTCCATAAGACTTCTCCAATCTTTTTTTATTGGATTTATATCTTCAGGAATATCTTTAAATGGCCCCTTGTCTAAATGATATATTATATGTTTATTTAATGAAAAAATTTTATATCCTCGTGTCCATGCCCTCATAGCAAAAACCCCTTCGTCTGCACCCCAATAGCATCTAGGGTCATGAATTATATCTTTAAAAAGTGATGCTCTTGCAAACATAAAGTTTCCAGATACAGAGTATGACTCTTTGTATTCTTCCCCTTCCTCCCATTTTTGATTCTCGCCCCATGTTTGTGGATATTCTTGAAAAAGTGATTCCTCAAGTGTTTTATATTTTAGTACAGGCGCTTCATACATACTGCCTTTTTTTACATTGTAAGGGTCTACTATTAAATTATTAATAAACACTTCTCCATTAATTCCAGGAGTCCAGGGAACGGTATGAAAGCTTATTATAGGCTTTACTTTATTATTCTCAATTTTTAAAAATTCATTTTCTAATGTTTCGTCCCAATCTTTTTCAAAAATCATATGAGCATCTATCTGTAAAATAAAATCAAAATTTAATGGGCACATAGAAGTAGCATTCATTCTAGAGGCACCAACTCCAAGTGGTCTTTCGGATAAACAATTTATTATATCAATTTTAACTTCTTCGCTAGCTATGTTTACAGGATGACCATCAGGATATGTATTAAAAATTCCCATACGTAAACGATTTGGATATTTGGCGTTTGATATTGCACTTCTAACTGTTTGCTCTAAATATTGTTCTCTGCATGATATGGTAGATATATAAATAGTATTAATTTTTTTCTCCTGATTTTGATTAACTAAGATTATTATACCATTTAATATTTGCGCCCCCGATAGGATTCGAACCTATGGCCTAAACATTAGAAGTGTTCCGCTCTTCCTCTGAGCTACGAAGGCATATTATTATTCCTTGTCTTCCTCTAAAGGTACTATGCCATATTCTCTAGCAACTGACCTTCCTTCTTCTGTCAGCTCAAACTCTGCCTCTAAATTTTCATTATAGGTAATATTAACTAGACCTTTATCAAAGAGCTCAAGGAATATTTTATCTAATTCTTCGGTGTGAACTTCCCATAATTCTGGAGCAAGCTCTTTAGCTAACTCAGTTATCTTAAATATAAACTCGCCATCTTCTTCTATTCCTACTACTTCGATCACACCCATTTGAAGGTATTCATACATCTTATCATCGCTGTTATCCATTTTTACCTTTCTGTACCCCCAGTGGGATTTGAACCTACGCTGGATGGATTTTAAGTCCACTGCCTCTACCGCTGGGCTATGAGGGCGTACGGTAATTATATCAGATTACTTAAAATAATTAAAGAGGTTTTATGCATTTTAATTTTGCTAAACTGTAAAGCCTATAGTGCTCTGAAAGATCTAATTGTTTTATATGGTCTATATTTTTTCTGTATTCTAAATCATTTTTAGAAGTAATTAGTTTAAATGGGTTTTGTGTTTTCGAATACCATTTACTATAATCTTCGTAAGACTCTGTTTTAATATCTAGGGTGCCATTAAATTCTTTACATATACTGTTTACAACTTTTGATGTGTTATAAATTACATCATCAAAATAAAAAAACATAGAAGCATTCTTTAAAACAAAATTGTAATGATCTATATACTGTTGCATTCTATAAAGAAACATTCCATTTTTTTCCATTGTATTTATTGAGGAAAGAGAATCTAAAGGATTTCTTACTACTGTTATTATAGGGTCTGACAACATTTTTTTATAAATAGTATCATTTAAATCTTCTTCTTCTCTTGCATCGTAATGTGCAAAGTTTGCATTTAAATCTGTATTAGAATTTATATACCAGTAAAGCCAATGTCGACCAGACCTCGGATAAGTTAAAACAGATATGTTTTTATCTCTACTTATTTCCATATCTAGCCTTTCTTATTGTGTGCGGAATGTAGGACTTGAACCTACGATTACCGAATTATGAGTTCGGGGCTTTAACCAACTAAGCTAATTCCGCCTGCCTGTTAGTATATTATATCGTTCCGTCTTCTTTTTTGTCAATGGTACATTCAACCATCTGCTGAACATAATCTGAAAAATGTTTTCTAACCGAACCACTTGGCCGTGATCCATGTGCAAGCCAAATTCTTTTATATTCTGCAATATTAGCAAATGTGGTGGGGCATACGGTAATGCCTTCGTATTCTTTTAGTATTGTTGGTAGTGGAACATGCTTTCCACAGCATTTACATTCCTTAGCTTTTTCTTGATAAGTGCTCATAGTATTTCCATATTCTCTAGTGCTCTTGACATTTTGTCTATTTCTCCTGCTAATCTTTCAGGCATTCTTGGTGCCCGAATTAAATTATCTCTATATACTTCTTCATCTTCTTCCGCATAATTATCTTCAACAAATGACTCGTATGTATGAATATTGACTTCATCGTTTACATCTGGCCTTGTTCTGCTTATTGAATTATATACGGCTCCGCATACAGCATCCGCTAAGTCTTTAGATCCTTTTCTTGGGTGATCTACTCTATCTCTCATTATTTTAAGCTGAAGTAATTCGTCTATCAATAAAGGTATGTGTGGCCCCTGCAGTCTTTCTTCTAAAACTACCATAGCCATGTCATCATAATGTTTTTTAGCAACTGATAATATTTCAGTATTTATTCCATATTGTTTTAATTGCTGCATCATGTCATGCGAGTTCCATCGGTCAAACGTGCATACAGATATATTAAACCCTCTTGTCCTTAGAGAAAGAATATAGTCTTTAACTTCAGTAAAGTCCACAGATTTATCTGGAGTAGGCGTCCAATATCTTACTGCATCAATTGCCACTATTGGAGCTGGCTGAGAGTATTCATTTGTAACACGAACATTTACCCATTTTTCTACATGGCCCATAGCAACAGCACAATGGTCATGTTTTTGTGCTAGGTCAACGTGCAGAAAATATTTTTTTTCTGGGTCTGGCTTAAACCACTCTTCAAGTCTACCAAACTTATCTACGGCTAATGCTGTATTATTAAATGCTTTCTCTACCTTTTCTCTGGATTTAAAAAATGCATCAATCATTTCTGCGGGTAGACATGCAAATCTTCCAAGTGCATCTAATGGATTCTTATAGAATGCAGTTTTAAAATCTTCAATGCTTCTAGTTGGATTAACCTCCCAGGTTGGGCGGCGAAGAGCATAAACTTTTGGAATTAAATAAGAGTTAATATGGTCTTCCTCCCATTCAATTTCAAATTCATTNCCTTCTGTATTATCTGGAAGATCTTCGTCCATCTTAAATTTATAAGATCTAATAATAGTTTCTTTATCTGCAATAACCGAATTATAAAATTTTTGAATAGGGTCATTTTTAAATCGTGGGAACGAAAGCAAAATAACCTTACCAAAATCAGGGAATCGTGAATCAACAGAAGCTCTGTACATCTCATATATTGCATCTGCAGTTTTGGCCTGATCGTGACCAGTTGTATTCTCAATTGCAAATCCTGAAATTTCGTCAAGAATTACAACAATTACGTTATACCCCTCCCATGCCTCACGTTCTGAGTGCCCAGAGTGAACTGTTATAGCCTTATCAAATTTCATCTCAGAGGCTTTTGGGTCGTACTTGCCAATGAACCATGGGGAGCGGTCTATTCGTGTCTTAAAACCCTTAAAGAAAACGTTATTGGCCTGCTGTGAGTTGATTGCTATGTTTAGAATATCAATTGAATCCCCAGGAGGCTTTCCATAATATGTTGCTGGATCTTTTAAACATAAAAGTAAATAAACAATATATGCAACCGATATGGTAGAAGAATAATCTTTTCCAGAACCTTTACCAAGCTGGGCAATTACTTCTGTGCATGTCTGCTTATATATTCTTTCGCCTTCTGTTTCTCCAAATAGTTTTTTTAAGTTGCCTCTTTATAAATCTGAGAGCTTTTTTCAATTAAAGTGTACTGTACTTCAGATAGCGGTGGTAGGCCAAGGTAGTCTGGGCTTGTAACAAATGTTCTAAGATCTACTGGGCGCTCTTCAAACTCTTCGCCATCGAGTATATCTATTAAATCATCAAAGCTAAATTCCACTTACATTTTCCTCAATGACTACTGCCTCTACAATTCCAGTAATTTGCGAAAGTCTTTTGGCAACTTCCATTTTACATTTAGGACATGTAGAAGTAACTTCTTTTAATATTTTTACAAGAACTTCTTGTTTACGCTCTGCTTCTGCAACCTGCGATGCTAATTCATTATTTTCAAGTACACCGACTGACTGAAGCATTGCTATTCGTTTTGTTTCAATATCCGCTATAAGCTTTAGGGCACCAGATTTAATTGCTAATTGTCCAGATTGGTCTGCCTCATCAACTGTCTTCCAGGCCTCTTTGATAAGCATTGCATAATGCTGATCTGCACCAGATATTGCTTCTTTTGCCCTATCCCTAATTGCGTTATCGTTATGAACAATATTTTTCCATTCGCCTATAAGCTCTACAACTTCTTTTCTTTGAAGGCCAGTTATAGTTGCAATTTGCGTGGGGCTATTACCTTGCAGTAATTTTTCTACTACATTGTTCATTCTATCCATGTGCTGAGGAAGATCAATTTCCATTGTCATAAATTTATTATACCATCTTAGTTGACTAAAATCAATTTAGCTTATTAGCAATTTTAAGCAGAATTAAATATCCAATCATGTCATCAATATCATTATCTCCAGCAAATCCTGATCCATTTTTAATTCTATTTATTTTGTCATCAATTCTAATTTTAATTTGTTCTTTATTATCAGACTGAGAAAATATTCTAATTGGACTTAATGCGGAATCTCCATAGGATATATTTTTTTTAATTAGCATTTCTGAAATCTCAAGGCACTCTTTAATTATATGGTGTCCTGATGGAGCTCCCATTGAAAGTATTTGCAGATCAGTAATCCACATTTGATAACCCTTTTCTTTTTCTGGGTATCCCGCCATTTTTACTCCATCTCTCTATATAGTCTTTTTAATCCCTTTAATGTTCCTATATCCATATACTGACCGCCTGGTTTTACTGCACGAACATCTAAACTCATATCTATCCATTCTTGAATTTGTTTTCCTGGATGGTCTAAGCTTGTATCTATGTATCTTATCAAATTTTTTCTAAATAGCATAGTCCCCCACATGTGCTCATAGTCACAATTCTCAACCTTATCTTTAGAAAATAGTACCTTATCTTCAGATAAAGATATTTGTCCAACTCTTCCTTTTAATTCACCAGTACATTCCCACGCACCAAGAACTAGGTCTCCGTCTGACTTCATCATTTCTTTATATATGTTAGTTTGAGCACCTAATATAAATGTATCTGGCATTCCAATTAATACAGTGTCGTTATATTCTCCAACCATAAACTTTACTGCATCTGACATTGTTGAGGGCTCACGAACAATTAATTTAATATTCATATCCATGTTTTGAATAATTGGAACCCACTCAGCTCTTGTAGAAACCCTAACCTCATCACATACTTCAAGCATTTGCTCTACGTGCCACTGCAATAAAGATCTTTCATCAGATATTGGCAAACAGAACTTTGGTATTCCTCCAACTCTAGAGGCTTTTCCTGATGCTGGCAAAACTCCTATGACAGACATTAATCTCTCCACTCGTGAGGATTGAATCCGTTAGGATAAGATTCATTTACCATAGGATCTTTTTTCCAAGCAATCCATCCTTCTTCTCTATCGTCTCCCCAATATAGATGAACAATATCTTTATCTAAAAGTCTTTTAGCATCTTCTCCGTGAAAAATATAAACTTTATTATCTTTTAAAAATGGCATTTCAATAAGTTCTGGCGCCCATTCATTAATATGTTTTTGATAGGGCTCTACTCCAAGCTCACGGTATAAAGCATCTGTAAACATTTGAACATCGGTATAGTAGTGAACCATATGATTATGTTCAATAATTCCTTCAGAACATCTTTCAACACAAAGGTCTATAGCTGCTTTCAGTAGAGGGTGCCCAGCTTTTGCAGCGATTGTTTGAGTTGCTAGCCACGGAGTATCTTTTTCAATATCTAAAATCATATCGTATTCAGGGTTTAGCCATGTCTCTACTGGGACCTTACAATGTGTATCCATGTCTGCATATATTCCGCCATGTATATAAAGAATCGCAAATCTCCAAAGTCCAGCTTTCATTACTCCCAGTGGCAGATTGACATATGTCTCATAAGTCTTTGAATCAAAGTGCTCTTTAAAGAAATCTTCTCTGTCCTGGCCGCTCATATACCCATAAGCCCATTCTGGATTCTGATAAGTCCATGTTCCTACGCTTTCTTTAGCGTAAGCTGGCAACTCGTCAAAGCTTGTTTCATAGGTCTGCCAAATATTTTTTTCTATATTCATACTATCTCCTTTTAATTAACCCAAACTGCTCTAGGTATCTCTGTATGGTCATAGCAGAGACGTTACACTCTTTTCCAATTTCTGTTACTGTCTTTTTTTGTACAACATATCTTCTGTAAAGCCATTCCTTGCTTTGATAAAATTTCATCTTTCCGTCAAAACCTTGTTTGCGTAATGTGCAATACCAAAAGAATCTGCTACGTCAAAATCATCCAGGGAAAGATCATACTTATTGTTAAAGTAATCTACAGTTCTTTGCTTTCTCATATTACGAATTTGGTTTTTATACCATGAGTCTGCATATCCTGGATGCTTTAGTCTTATTGCTGCTTTTTCATCTTTTGTAGGATTTTTATTTCCTATATATGACTGCCATGCAGTGGGGCTAATGGTAATTACCTTTGCCCCAGTTGACATAAGCTCAGCAATAACAACTCCATATACATAAGATAACTTTATGACAGCATCTGGTGATCTGACAAGGATAGCTCCTTCTACAACAATATAGTCTGATTTTAATTCTTCAAGCATCACCGACATTTTCTTTTTGGCATCATATATTTTTTCGTATATGTCGTTGCCATACAGATCTACCTTACCCCACTTTAATGGTATGTCATTTTCCATTAGGCAAAATGCTATGGAGTTAGTGGATGCATCTATGCCTAAAACCCTGTGTGCTTTTGTTTTTACTAAATCAGCTAATTTCATTTATGCGTCCTAATATATTCTTTTTGTTTTTTGAGCTTCCGCTTTTTTCACATGCAGCACAAATATTACTTTTATTATATCTGCTAAGCTTGCTTTCACATTTACTGCAGCCTCTAAATGCTCCATTTTTAATTGCTTTCTTTTCATAATATTTTTCCATGATTCTGCGATTAGTAGCAACTCTGCAGCACTCGTCACAGCAATACTTTTGATTATGAGTTTTCGAGTCAAATTCTTTGGCACACTCTTTATTGTTACATATCATAATTCTGGCACCTGATATAGCTCTATTTGTACGGAACCTAGGCTTGCGTCTTTTGCAAAACATTCTTTTTTAACTGGGCAGTAGGTACATGGCATTTTTGATTTTGTAGCTCCTGCTGGCCTCATTGGTAGATCTCCATTTTGAAAGTTATCCCAAACTTCCTGCATCCACAAAAAAGTATCCTCTATTATTTTTTTATTTTTATCATTCATAGAAACTGGAATAATAAGAATCTCTTGAGTATTTTTATTTTCGTATAGAAAGAATCCTTCTTTAGCATTTTTTAGTTTCATATATGTAAGCAGTTGAAGCATATGATTAGGAGAAGACTTCATCTCCGCTTGCCTTGCATCCCAAACCTCTTGCTTAGCCGTTTTAATTTCGCCAATTACGGTCTCGCCATCATACTCCATAATCAAGTCGATAAAGCCACGAATTGGTGGGTACTCATTAATAATCTCTTCTTCCTCTGACCTCCACTCAGGCATAGTCTTTATAAGGTTTTGTAATCTTTCATGAGCCTGAGTTCCCTGAGCCATGTTCGCTACAGCTACTGCATCGTTATCATCAATAAACATGGCGCCGCTAAAAGCCATATACCAATATCTTGGGCATTTCCCGTGACCGTACCCAAGTGAGCTTGGGCTAAAAGATTTTTTAGTCATTTCGCCATCGGCACGTTTTGTATTTCTGTATGACTCATCTAAAAGATCTGCAAACTTTTCGGGGTCAAAAAACTTTCCAGTATGCTTTTTAAATTTAAGATTCTTTACAATATCTCTAGCCATTTGTAAACCTAAAAACTAAGGCTGCGCCTAACCATATACCAACTATACCCATAACGGCAGGGAAATATGGTGGCGCTGGAACTGGTAATTTAAACGCTGCAAATATGCCACCGAGAATAGCGCCAGTAAATGTTGAAAGCAATATATCTCTTATCATTATTAGTTATACCTGACTACATACTTTAGGGCATCTACAAGCTTATCTATTGATTCTTTTAAAGAATAGTATACATTCTTTTTATTATTGTTTGCTGTGCCAGCTTTGTCTTTTGCGATAGTAGAGTAGTAGGATGCTAGTACAGCAAACTTGGTTGACATGGCTTGAAGCTCCATAATTAGCATTGGAGATTTTGCAGAGGGCACATCGGGATTCATTAAAAGCTTTACAACAATTGCTAAGGCTTTATCTAAATGCTCATCCTTCATAAACTCATGTAGATCATTAAACTCTGTTATATCACTAATTAACTCTAAAGTATTTTTATCCTCTGGCATTCTTTATCTCCTTATCAATTTTAAAAATAAAGTAGTATGTTACTCCACCAAAAACATATCCCACCAAAAGACCAAACAAGAAATTAACCATGATTTTCCTCCCAAAATTGGATCAGCTCTTCTAAAACTGCCCACTCAATTATACCAAGACGGACCTTGGATTCTGTGCCAACGATAATCTTCAATGCTGGATGCATGTCTCTGCTTACCTTAAAGGTATCTGTGCATATCTTTGACCACACATCTTTATTTAAAGTAAATGATTTACTTGCCTCTTTATAGTCTACTACAAAACTTTTCCACTTTGCATCGCCCTTTTGATATTCACCACGACCACTATTTTTTTGTGCCTTGGCCCCATCACGTTTCACTTCTGATCTTTCTGACATTACTGAACCCTATACTGATTATCATGTCCTTCTGGACATTTCCAGGTCATTGTCAATGTGTTGGGATCCCAAAACGCTTCTTCTGCATCTTTGTCACATTTAGCGCAAGGCTTTGTGCCAACTATCTTTTCTAGACCTTCTTTATGAAGAATTTCTGATCTATTAAAAAATTCATTAAGATTTGGCATCTATTTCCCCAATCAAACTTTTTACAACATCTGGATTATCTCTTAAGTATGCGACGGCCTTCGCACGACCTTGAAAACGTTCTTTATTTATTGTATACCATGCTCCGCCCTTTTCAACAATACCGTACATCTCTGCAACGTCTAGGGTTTCTCCCACTATATCTACCCCTAAGAACTCACCTTGGTAGTAAAAGTCATACTGTCCCGATAAATTTGGGGGGCT
>JGI12421J11937_10001114_pt1 | contig 10831 bp, 12 predicted proteins | sample LakErihyJuly2011_2_FD_11937 | JGI IMG/M metagenome (IMG submission 11937)
TATCTGTATAAATTCCACCATCACTATAACCACCACTATTGTCCCTAGATTCTAAATCAACTCTCCCATCAATATCAATAGACCTACCACTATTTTTACTACTACATTTTAATGAAATAGTTTGACCTTCACTAATATTTAACGGACCACTTTCATTAAGCAATCTTCTATTTGCCTCCATTATTATTTCTCTTTTTTGTTTTCCAATTCTTCCCATTTTACTTTAGTTTTAAATCACTTTTTTTTATTTTTTTTATTATTCTACTTTCGTTATAAAATTCTATTGCTTCAGGATCTTCGTTACAGTAAGGAAAGGTTTTACATTTTTCTTTAACCCTAACTTTTTGATACCCTAAATTTGACATATCTGGTTGTGTTGTTTTAGATGGTACTTTACCAGGTCCTTTATCTGTCAACATAAATTTACTTTTACCCCAAGGTGATGTCGCATATATTGCATTTGAGGATGCACCAGTTGCTTCTTCAACTGAACTATCATCACAAACACAATGTTCTTTAAGTCTATCACACTCATCACAGTAATTAACTATTTCATCTTCGGAAATCATTTTAGATTGCTTACTAAACAATCTATTAATTGGTCCACCAGCTTTACCTACAAAAGAACCCGATGAAACCGCACCAGTCGCCTCTTCTACATTTTCATCATCAACTTCTTCAAAATTTTCATCTTTAAATTTATTAAAGTCTTCTATTTCCTTTTTTCTCCTTAGTTCTTCTTCTTCTCTTCTTTGTCTAATTACGTCAAAGATTTGATCTTTACTAAATCTTTTTTCAGATTTTTTTTTTAATTGATCTCGTAATGATTTTGATATATCATTTAAATCCAAATCCTCATTTATTTTTTCATTAAAATGTATTTCAACACCATCAACAGTAATTTTACCTTTATCGTGTAATCTATCCATTTCTTTTTTAGATACCCTAACAGTTTTTCTTTTTTGTTTTTGTTTATCTTCTATTGCTATTATACCATATTCAGAATCGGTGTAATAGTCAGGAACTTCTTGTATATGTTCCATAGCTATTTTTTTAGCCACTTCTTTATCATCAGTATGCTCCATCTCAATAGTCGTACCTATAGATATTTCTTTCTTAATATCTTTTAGATCCATATTATGTAAATCTGCAATATCTTTTTCACTAAGTTTTTTAGTTGATTCACTAAATCTAATTTTTTTTAAATCTGAGACACCTGTAGACATTGCTGCCATATTAAATTCCTTACCAATATTAGAAATACCTTCATCGACATTATGTTCCCCAAATTTAATTCTCATTAACCCAATTAGATTTTCTAATTTATCTAACATATCATCTGATAATGAATGTTTTTTATTTAATTGGTTATACATTTTAACCGCAACTTTTAATTGATCTAAATTTTTACATGAAAGAATAACATTCTTAGTTCTCCCATAATCACTCATCATTTTATCCATACCTTTTATTTTATTGAGTTTAACCAGAATTGTCTTTTAGTCCACAATTCTTTGTATAATTGAACTAAAACATCTTTATTAATATCCGTAATATCTTTTCTAATACCCTTACCTTTTAGTTCTTTTTTTATAATTTGTACCACTTTTTTTTCAAGATCATCCCCAAAAGCTTTTTTAATTTCTTTTCTAATCAAAACTCCGATTTGATTTTCGTCTGTCTGTGATAACGATTCTTTAATTATAAATCTCAAGCGATTTTTATCCATATAAAATGTTTTTATATAAATATTCTAAAAAATTAAAAGATTTGATTATTTATTTTTTAAATTTTCTATCTTATATAGATATCTTAAACCTAATTGCATATTTGTTGTTGCGTCAAANACTAACATATGTCTTTTATATTGTGTCNCAAACGATAAAGAAAATGCGTCAGATATATTACTATTAAAACTTTTTTGATATCCACCTCCAAAAAATAATCCCCAATCACTTACCTTTGCAGATGTAGGTAGTGGTAGACTATTAATATCCATAGAATCAACAATTAACCATTCAGGACCAATTAACCTAGATTTCCATATTCCTCTTTTAGTTTCAGTTAAAACAATTTGTAATGGTAATTTACCAAAAGAAAATTCACCTTTATAGAATGCGGTTTTTCTATTGACAAAACCATTCCATGTGATAAAACTATTTTTTTCATCAGGATAGTTTAATTTTAAGTCTATTCTATTAGTGTCATTTTTATTAACTGATCCAAAACCTTCTGTCACTTTACCTTCTAACGTAACTATAGTATTGTTTATCATTAAAAGTCTTTCATCTTGTTTTTTAATCAATTTAAATAAATCTTCATTTTGTTCTTTTAACTGATTATTTAAATCTTTTTCACTATTAAAATAATTAACTAATTTTGCGTATTGACCGTCTGATTCTTTAGTGGTTTTATCCATACTTAAAATCACCTTATTACCACTATTGATTTCATCATATATTTTTTTTTGCATCTGATTGTACTTAACCCAACCAAATAACATTAAAATTATTATCGCAACAGATAATACTATCAAAAATATATCTTTAATATTTTTCATTACAATTCACCACTTTCTTCTTCTTCACCATTTTCTACATTTTCTAATGGTTCAGGACCAGTCTTTTCATCTTCTTCATCCCTCATATCGTTTTTATATTCCTCCGCAATTTTAGTTGCCCACTCATTTGACCAAGATTCATAATACGCAACTAATTTTTGTATTTGTTTTAATGTTGTTTCATTTAACTGCAATAAATCCGCAGTAATATAAACACCACTAGTGTCATCTAAAGAATAAAACCATTCAATATTACTATCAGTAAATTTACCACTAAATTCTACATTTTGTGCTTTAGGATATAATTTAAATCTATTAAATTTAACTCTAGGTGTAACAGTGTCTCTAAATTTTTTTTCTTCTTCATTAAGTTCACTAGTTTCTAAATCTTTATCTTCTTTATTATCCGCCTCATATAAAAATCTTTTTCTTTTTACACTTTCATTGATAACGTTTTTTTTATTTTCTTTAGATTCTCTTATGATATCTAACATTTTTTTAGTTACATCATGTTCATTCATATCTCTATTTTTTATTTTTCAATTAATTCTTTAAATTTTCTAAAATCCCAACTAGGATTTAAATCAGTACTATCTTTATAATAATTACTTCTGTATGTGACACCTTCAAAGTATTCCACACCATCTATATATGTATTATGTCCAACACAATTCTTAGGTATATCATACTTATCGCAAAGATATTTTACTAATTCTGAACAAGAAGTAATTTGTTTTTTAGTATAATTATCCCAATAGGTATAACCTCTCCATCTTTTTTCAAATACATCTTTATTCTTTTTATAAATATTACCAACCCAATTAAAATACTCATTACTAGTTAAATCTTTTTGTAACCAACCTTGATTTTCCATTGATATCGAAATTATTTTTTTATCCATTGATTTATTATCTAAAAAATCTGAATACATAGATTCCTCAAAGTGTTGATGTATTTCCCCATTTTTAAAAATAGTAAAAGTGGAGGTTTTTTTATAATCTCCACCCATTCTAGTTTGCCACCCTTTTATGTGATAATCTTTTTCCGAAAAACTATTACCTATCACAATCTGTCTTTTATTAAATTCAGTTAAATAATAATTTTTATCATCTAACTTATATTTTTCTAAGTTGATATCCATTAATCAATCCTTTTAATATCAGTTTTTTTATTTTTAATTGGTGATTCATAAATACCTTTAGATTCTTTATACTTTTTTAAGGCATTTTCTAAAAATTCATTTGGTGATTCAGGTTCTTTAGTAACTTCTTCCACAAAAATTTTAGAATCCTCTTCAGTCAATGTGATAATATTTTCTTCTTCTAATCCATCTAATAACATATTATCTAAATCAGAAATTTCAGTTGAATAGTATTTATCAACCTCATAAGGAGTAAACGCCAGTGCAGTTGGTTCATCCTCTAAATCTTCTTCACTTGGTGTCGGTAATTTTCCTTCTTCTCTTAATTCACGAACTCTATCCCAAATTTTTTTAATTTCCTCTTCCTTAAAATCATTCACAATTTTACTTACCTCATAACCCCCATTTTGAATTGAGTTGGGGTTAGGTGATCCTTCATTGTCTTCTTTTTTTGTCTGAACATTATTATATTGTAAGTTCGAAAGTTTATCAACAACTTCATCATTAACACTATGATTTACATTGTCAGTTAGAGTACCATTTACAGTGTCATATTTAACGAAAAAGTGTAGAGATGTTAACGAAATAATTGGTAGTAAACCACCTTCCAAAAACGATAACCATCTTTTCATTGAGATGGCATCAGTGGGATCAGAACCTATCATTTCCCATAAAGGACCAGTTAATTCAACCCAAGATTTAAATAATTCACCATTACTATCTATCTCTTTAAATGAGTAGAATATATTACCTATCATCTGTATTAACGTAACTAACCCAAACATAAACCAAACACCCCCTTTTATCTTATTAGTTGCAGCCACTAACGCAGTCATTGCACCAACTTCAATTGCAATAGATAAATAAATTGCCCAATTTATTGGGTTTGCTATGTCATACCAAGTAACTACGTGAGAAATAGAAATACCCGCAACTAATAAAATAGGGACTAAAAACATCGCCCTATTAGGATTATTCTTAATCCAATTAAAAATACTAATCATAATAATTTATTTTTCAAGTTTTTTGATGTTTTCTTTAACAACCATATGGAGTTCCATTAATTGTTCACTCCTATCTTTTTTAGAAATATAATTATCGTATTCTCTATGAACCTTTAATTTTTCGACTCTAATAACTTCAGTTATATTTTTAATAGTATCACTTTTACCATTAATTAATAAATTTAAACTATCTTTCACTTTTTCAGTTTTGATGTTTTCTTTTTCTAATTTCCTAACTTCACTAGATTTAGAACAAGAACGAACTAAGAAAATGAATAATAACGTAGATAAGATATATATCTTATATTTTTTAACAAACTCAATAATTTTTTCCATAATTAATTTTTATTTATAAATATAATAATTTTAAAATTTAAAGTAAATAGAAAAGGGGGTATCAAACCCCCTCATATAATGTTAGATATTAAATACCCCACCTATATTATTCCTTATTTTCCTAATTGCCCCTTCTTTTATCTGTCTAACCCTTTCTTTTGTTAAACCTACCTCATTACCAATCATTTCTAATGTCATAGATTCACCATTTATACCATAGTAACAATTAACAATATCAATCTCTCTAGTGGATAATCCTCTTATCGCCTTAGACATTTCTCTAACTTTAAGATATTGTTCTTCATCCTCAAATATATCAGGACTATTAAAGGATTTATCTTCTAATAAATTAATCATTTCATCACCATCCTCATTAATAAATACGTTATATGATGTACAAGTAGGTATGCTAATTTGTTCCACTTCATCATTATGTGGTCCTCTATGATTTTCTTTTTCAAAGAACTCAATTTGTTTTTTTATCTTAGATAATTTGTTAATTATGTTACCAGGTAATCTAACAGTTCTAGAATTATCATTTAATGATTGTAAAATAGATTGTTTAATCCACCATATTGCGTAAGATATAAATCTAAACCCTTTAGTGTGATCAAATCTTTTCGCAGCAGTTATTAAACCATAATTACCTTCAGATATTAAATCTGATACAGGTAATCCTTTATTTTGATATTCCTTCGCAATTTTAATAACAAATCTAAGATTAGAAGTAACTAATTTATTTAATGCGACTTCATCACCGTTTTTTATCCTCTTCGCTAATTCGACTTCTTCGTCAATCGTAATTATTTCATTTTTTCTAACATCTTTCAAATACAAATTTAATGAATCTTCAGATAAGTCAATATATTTATTTGTCATAAGTAAACTTTATTTATTTTTTAATTTATCACGTAATTTTGCTGCAGTTTCATAATCTTCATTGTCTAATGCAATTTTTAATCCTTCCTCTAAACTTATATCTGGGTGTCGTTTTTTACTTAAATCTATGAATGTATGAATCATACCATCATTAAGTTCTTTTAAAGCCTCTTGTATTTGGATAAAAGGTAATTTATTAATTTCTTTCCCAAATAAAGACTCTTCATATGTTTTATTATCTAATTTGGCACCATAAAAACCTGGAGTCATCTCAAATATGACATAAGATTTAATAACCATATTAAGTAATTCTTCTATTTCTAAAATATTAAATGAAGTTTTTAATGTTGCAATAACCAACTTCTCTCCACCAATGAATTTACCACTAACAAAATTCACATTAGTTTCTGATATATGACTTAAAACATCCATCAAACTTTCTTTACCGTCTAACACCACTAAACAGTAAGATTTTAAAAAATTACTTTTATTTTCCATAACTATAAATATTAACAAATATCATACATTAAATTATTTACTGACAAAAATACTAAATTTTATTTAATTTGCAAAGTAGAAATGTCATTAATCTTCTCCACAGTGATAATTTTGTCTGCCCAATCCTGAACTAGTGGGTTATGACTTATCAATAAAATAGTATCATACATTTTTTTAATTTTATCAAAAAATATTTTTACTTGATCTAGATTTATATTTGCAACTTTACCTAATACCTCATCAAATACTATCACATTTGGTTTTGGTAATGTTGAGACTCTACCTAATACTGAACGTAAGGCTAATGACGCTAATGTTGTCTCTAAACCAGATCCAGTTCTAAGTTTTTTAATAACATCATTCTTTATTATAAGAAAATCTACTTCATTTTTATCATTTATTTCTAATTGTACTTCAAAATCACACACCTCATCTAATAATCTAATTAGTTCGTAATTTATTATTGGTATTACAGAAGATAAAACTAATTTAGATATACCATTCTTACCAATCATTTTAGCATAAACCTCAAAAATTTTAAGAACATCTTCTTCTTTTTTGATTATCTCTATAATTTTTTTATTTTCGGTAATAGAATTTTCTTTTAATATGATATCAGTAGTAAATGTCTGTATCTTATTTTTAATAGTATCCTTCTCAACCTCTAACGTTTCAATTAATTGATTGTATCCTAAAATAGTACTTTCTAATTTTCTATTTTCTTCAATAAAAGTAGAATTTTTTTCATAATTTTTTATTAAATTATTTTTTTCTTTGTAATCTACCCTCATCTTTTCTATCTCAATATCTGTCTTATCTTTAGACATACTTAATCTATCAAATAAGTCTGAATTTTTTTTCTCTTCCGAAATATCTGTTAATTTTTTTAGAATCGACTTTAATGTATCTGAACTTTTTTCTAAATCTTTTTTATTATCCTCAACAATCTTTTCATTTTCAATTATTTCAGAAGTATGATCAACTTCTTCTAAAGATCTTTTACAGGTAGGACATATCTCACCATTTTTTAATTCTAATATGGTTTTTTCTAAATTTTTAATCCCAATCTCTATATTATTATTAACCAACATTAATTTTTTTTCTTCCTCTCTAAGTTCATCATGAACTTGTTCGTCATAAGAAAATTTAGGTATTTGTTTTATATCATTTTCAATACCTATTAATTTTTCATTTAAAGATGACCCTATTTTTTTTAAATCTTCAATTTCTTTATTTAAAGTGGTAGGGTTCACTTTGGTAATTTCCTCATCAATAATATATCTCTTACCTAATACTTCTTCTTTTTTAACTGTAGCATCTTTAATTTTTTTATTAGTAACCGATAAAGTATTTTCATGTTCTTTAATCTCTACCCTATTTTCACTATTAATTCTACTATATTCTTCATTATCGATTTCTAATTGTTTTGTATTATAGTGATTTGATTTCATCTTACTTTTGAAATCTGACATTAGTGCCTTATTAATATCTTCTTTTTTCTCTATAACCTCTAAACCGATAAATTTAGTTAATAACCTACCTCTTTGTGTAGGTTTAGTTTCAATTAAATCCTCTAAATTTTTTGCGGTAGCAACTATAGTCAACATAAAATCATCGTAACTACCAATAGTTTCTACAATCAACTTATCAGTTTCTCTTCTTTGTTCACCTTCTAAATTTTCTTTCGAACCATCGGATAAAATTTTATAAAAATCTAATGATGTCGATACTTTATATTCACCAGTTTTAGATAATTTTCTACTTAAACCTCTTTCTATTATATACTCATCACCATCAATTTCTATTTGTCCACCAACAGTAACAGTATCTATATTAGAAAAAGTATTAAAAATTTCTGAAGTAACTTCTGTTTTAGTAGTTTTACCAAAAAATAAAAATAAAAGTGAATCAATAGTAAAAATAGTTTTACCTCCTTGATTCGCAGGTATTGAATTCACTACCGTTAACCCATTAAGATTTTTATAAGTTATATTATTATTGTTACCAAAAGATAAAAAATTATCTAACCATATATTTTTAATACTCCATCTTCTATACCTAACATCTTCTTCTTCATTATTTATTAAAACTTCATTAATCTTATCATCTAACCTACACAATCTATCATATTCAATACTTACTTCATTTAATTTTAACCACTCCACAAACAAATTTCTTTGGTATGCGATATCCATTATATTATCAATTAACCCATCAGTAATATCAATTACTTTACCAACACTATTTTTTAATATGGGGTTGAAATTAATTTTGATTGATCCTTTAGGGATAGTATATTTTTCTGAAAAATAAGTTTTAACTCTATTTACACTCTCTAAAGTTCTTTCTTCAGGATAACCTTTCCAGTCGATTCTTATTTGTGCCTTTTCAGGTAATTTAATTTTATTTTCTTTTTTTATAACACTCATATTACTTTTTTAATAAATTTGAACCGAACCAACCCCCTTTACTATCTTCACCATAGATATCAGGTTTATTATTTATATCTTTATTTACCCCTTCAATCGATTTTTTTAATTCACCAACTTCCATATCTTTTTTTAAACTATCACCTTTTATCTTTTCTAATGATGAGGATAAGTTTTTAATTTCTTTATTTTTTTTATTTATTTCTTGTTGGAAAATTTTTGCCGTTTCTTCGGTTTTAGTGGAAAATAAATTACTTTCCAACACAATTTGTTCGTTTAACTGGAAAATATTTTGTTCCAACTGTTCGATTTTTCCGAACAGTTCATTTTCATTCTGTTTGTCACTAATATATTCTATTTTTGTGACAATTTTTTCAACAGGAACTTCTTTAATCACTTCTTTTTCGACTATAACCTCTTTTATTACATCAACAGTTACTTCTACAATTTTTTCTATCTCCACAGTTTGTGGACTACCTATAGGTGTTGATCCATATTTTTCTGAAATAAATCCTTGTTTAATCAGTTTTACAATAAACTCATCTATGTTAGAAATATCGTTTATTCTACAATATTCCCAGATATCGTCTTTTATTTTTTTAGGTATTTCCATTAGTAATTTGATATATATTCTCTTTCTTCTTCAATATCATCCAAAGAATTAATTTTAAAAACATAATAACCGTAATTATTTTTTATATTATGTTCAGTATATGTTAAATCATTAACGTCCCAAACTAAGTATCCATGATTATCAACTCTCTCTCCAAAATCTTGTTGAATTAAACTTCCACAATAGGCAATGTTGATACCTTTGTAAATAAAATTTTGTCTATGGTGAATATCTCCCATTAGAACTGCATCACATCCATCAAACTGAGATAATTCTACACTTTCTTCAAATTCAAAACCAATAGAAGTGATGGCACCTGTCACAGGTGCATGATATAGTCCAATATATTTTTTATCGTTACCAATTAATTTTTTAAATTCTTCTATATTAGGTCTATTATTCTCTTCAAATATAGAATAAACACACCAAACTATATTATCATCCTCATAACATATACTATCTTTATAGTATCTAACATTATCATTATTAATCGCATTAACTATTGGAGTGATACTATCTAACCTATCTTTATTATTCTCTAACAAATCATGATTTCCTGCAATAATAACTACAGGACATAATTTACTACATTCGTTAAAAAACCAAGTTATGAGTGCAAATAGTTCGTTTGAAATAGTTATTTTTTGGTGGACTATATCCCCAACTATAACAATTCTAGCCTCATTATATGAAAGACTATGTTCTTTAAAATATTCAGAAACTTCCTCTATAAATATTTTACAGACTTCTTCCGACTCATCCAATCTTTTGTATGTTCTGAAGTGTAAATCCGCAATGTGAAATAATTTTTTTACCATAATACAAATATATTAATTTATTTATCCGATTCAAAGTATTATTTAAATAATAATTCTCTTTCTGTTTGTAACATATGAAACATATCATCTACATAATGTGAATATTCTTCACATTTAATAATTTCATAATTAGGATTTTCTTCATTATACCAAACTAAATAACAATCACCAAATCTTAAATTAGTATTTCTCTCTATTATTTTTTTGTATACATTCAATTGTAATGAATACGTATTAAATTCACAAACATCCAAATCTTTTAAACAATGCTTCATTTTATTACCATATTCATTATACATCTTTAATAAGGTATTTGTTTTCCAATCCCATATTTGTAAACACTGGTATTTAACATTCCAAAAAATTTGATCTACCATCCCACATAACATCAATTCCTCATCCCCAACCACTAATTCTGATTTAACAGGAATTAATTTACCTTGTGCGATAGTATCATTATAAAAATTATGAAAATACCCCTTCATTATATTATATGTAGATTCTATCTCCTCAAACATTAAACCCTCAGGACTTATCTTAGGTTCTGGTTTTA
>JGI12421J11937_10001118_pt1 | contig 10806 bp, 13 predicted proteins | sample LakErihyJuly2011_2_FD_11937 | JGI IMG/M metagenome (IMG submission 11937)
GGCCAATCTATCTTTTTTCCGGGGGTAATAAGCTTCAAACAGTTATTTAGATCGTACCAAGGAATAACGATCATACTCTTTGGAGAAGCGACCCCAAAGGCACCAAGTAAAGCTTGCTTTTTAAGTTCAATCATAAGTTAGACAATCAGGCTTACATAGATGTCTGAAATCGCCACCTTTCCGGTTTTCTCTGACGTGACTTTTAATTTTGCTGTTTCTCCGGGATATCCTGCTGTAAGCGTGATAGTTGTTCCTGCTGTTGAAACGGTACTTGCAAAAGGAACGGCGACGGCGTTGTCTCCCCCGTCCGTAGAATCTGTCCCAATCAATTCGACTGTAAAAGATTCATAATATCCGGAATCTGTAAAAGATACCGTAAAATCTAGAGTTGCACCACTAAGTACCTGTGCAACGACTGGGGTTAGAAAAATATTTTGGTCTTTCTTTATGTTAACCATTTGAGTGGGTTCGGTTTGAACTCTTGGTTTTGCAGGTTTCAATTTATACCCTCTATCGACTCCAGATTTTCCTTCAACAGCCCAAGATATCGTTGGACTAGGTAATAGTTCAATTAAGCCGGGTCGACCTATTACATGAGAATTCATTGTAAGAGGATTAAATAGATGAATCGATACATCTATATTAGAAATTCCATTGGTACAAGTAATTCCTCCGAACGAAATCGGCACATCACACATAAAATCAATAAAACTTATCTTTTCATTAGGAACATTAAATAGAACCGTTTGCAACCCCTTTTTAACGTCATAGGCTTGAGTGGTATCGTTTACTTTAATGCTTACACGGCCTTTATCTAAACAGTTGAGTTTGAATTGCCAACTCTGAATACGATTACCATCAAGCGCATCAATAAAACTTAATTTAGCAAAAAATTCTCCTCCAAATTTTGGAATAAATTGCGAACAACCGTTTTGATAATCAACTGAACCCTCCAGAACAACGGAAGATAACCAAGCTGAACTCGATATGTTAACATTAGGAATTTGCAGGGTCGTCTCTGAAATATAGAAGGATTCTGTTTCAAGACTTCCATTTTTTAAACGCACATAACTAATAGCAAGCTCCTCTGTTTCAGAAAAGGTTCTATGAGTTGTAATGGGTAGCTGTAAAGAACAGGGACCCATGTCAATAGGAATTGATTCCCAATACTGAACGGAGCTGGCTTCAACAAAAACTTCGGATCCGTCTATCACAGAAAAAGGAATAACATTATCTAAAGTAACGTCCCACTGATTTTCATTTACCGTTTTTACTGCGTTCTTGACAACTGATCGGTGTGTATTACCCGCATTATCAGAAAGTAAAAACTGATCTCCGATAACAATAGGTAATGAGCTAAAGAAAGCCATTTGTCTAGTTCCGGGACCATAGTCACCGTCTAATTCAATAGAATAACTCTCGAAAATAGCAACATCATTTTTATTCAAATTTAATTTAAATGAGGTATCAAAATAAGCCTCGTTATTCTGAACTGTCGGGGCTGTAATGATAGTCGTATAAAAATTAAAAGAAACTGATCTATCAAAATTTGGGAGGTAATCAAAACTTACGTTATTTTCTCCAATTAGCGCATTTTTAGCTATGTAGGCGCCCGGACGAGTTGCCACCTGATAAAAATCAGACGTCGGGATTACAAAGCGTCCGAGTTTGGAAGCAGGGAAACTTCGAACTCGTCCCGTCCCCGTAAATTCAACCGTTGTTGCAACATAACTTTTTTGATCAATCAAACGCCTGATTGCTTCTATTTTCGACTGTCCAACGATATTTAGGATCATTTTTTAACTTTTTGAATTTTTCCTTGCTTTTTCGTTCGTTTTAATGATTTGATACAAGGCTTCGTTACGCTGTTCCTTGGTTCCATTTTCACGAAAACTAAGACGAATACTCCAAGGAAGGTGATCAAAGTATGGAACGCCTTGTTGTAAAGTGGCGTTTAAAACTTTAAAAGTAGACCTGGAAATTTTAGTAGCTATACCCAAGCTTTTATCTATCTTTATTTTAACGTTGTTTTGAATTCTAAACATTTTTTTGATCTCTTCGATGTAAAACCCCGAATTTAAGCCAATAGATAGGCTATTATCGTTTACCTTGCCTCTAATGACATAAGGTAGCAAATCAGACACATCCTGGCCGTAAAGGTCATTTAACCACGTTTTACACACATAATCCCATGCGTCTTTCATTTTCATCGTAGGTTTCACATATTCGTCAAAGATAACCGGATGAACCACATCATTAACAATGAAATAATAACCTGTATAGCTATTTTTCATCATTAGAGTATTAGTTATTTGTTTAAGAATCTTGGTTTCTGAACTCTTGAAGTCATTTTCAACTTTGACTTTCTTTGGTTTACCCGCTTTTGTCTTTTTAGCAGCTTTTACTTTCTTTTCCTTTTTAGGCATTTATTTCCTCTTAATTTTCAGTGGTTTTTGGAAAAATTCCATTCATATATTCTTGAGCGTCAATCAGCATTTGTAAAAATAAACCCAATCTATCTTCGCCAATAAGTACGTGTTTTGAGACGTGGGCAACTCCGCGACCTTCAAAAGCACCCGGAGAATAGGTTATTTTGAGGGCTAATTGAGATTGATCGTCGCCATAAAAATATAATACTTGACGTGGATCTGTAACCATTACTACTATTTTATTCCAGGACTCCTTCACTATTCCTCCTCTTTTTCTTTCTTTTTAATCTCTTCGGTCATATTGGCTAAAGCGGTTTCTTCTTCAGGTGACACGATGTCGGGCACACCCTCAGTTTGGACAGCACCTAAAACTTCAAGTTGTACGTCTGTCAGTTGATAACCCCAAGCAGCGCCAGTAAACAACTGCATAACAAAGACTTCCCATAGATTGTGTTCTCGAAAGTGATCCTTCATATCTTGGGCTCGAACATTTTTCTTAATGCTTAGATCATCACGACCAATGACTTCTAATTGATACCAAGCACCATTCGTTTTGAGTTGACCCGTTACTTGAGCAAAATTCCACATATCAGAAATTTTGCTGTATCCCTTACCCATGATGGAAAGGATTTCATATGAATTTCCAGTGATAGGAGCCCATCGACATTTACGAGGAGTGATCTTGAGCGTGTAGCCACGCACTTCCTTATCACCTCCGAACGGATCTAGAAAATCCTCGTTTTGTCCTACACGGCTAACTCTTAAGTTAGACGAAGCGTAGAAATACGGTGCCTGTCCACCTTTGGTCGTTTCGTTATTGCCCATCATTTGCATTGGGTTGACACGAACCTGGTTAATCCAGAAACTCGTAGCCTTTGCCATTGAATTGACAGCGCAGTTCAGGGGCAAGTAATTTGAAAGCAAACGAGCCAAGAACGCAATTTGCTCTTGATCATTGTCTAACATACTTGCCGGAACGAAAGCCGCCAGACTATCAATCACCGAGATGGGACCGAAATAGTTGGATGGCAGCCTGAGCTCTTTCTCTTTCCCTTCCTCAACGAGGTGGGCTTTTTGGTATGCAATACATACTCTCTTGTAATAAGTAAACCAATCTTCACCATTTTCAGGATAAAAGACTGCAAAATTTTCATCAGTGAAATCAACACCGCAACCGGCTAGAAACTCTTCGTTGAGTCCACCTTCAGCATCACAGATGATGACAGGCCGAGTTTTAATTTTTCCTTTATAATTAGGAAGAAAGTTAGGAAGTGATGCCATACCTTGATCAATCAAGTCTACGGCAACCTTTTGATTGGCTGCAATAATTCGATAAGACATTGTAGATTTACCGGCAGCCGTTGGACCAAATAAATGCTGGCTTTGACCCGGAATAAACCCACCGTTAAATACAAAATCTAAAAATAGACTTCCGGTTGAAAGGGCCTGAGGAATTCTCCCCTTTACAGCCGTGAGTCGATTCTGCACAGTACCGCGAAGACCCTTCTTGGATACTTTTAAAATATCAGCAAAACTTTGTTTATCAGACATAATTACTCCTTAAGTAGTATTTTATTATTCCTTATTATTCGATTGATGTCAAGAGTTATTTAAATTTTTAATGGCTCTATCGATGCCTTCTTCCAGAGTAATTTTTGGTGTATAAAAACTTAACATTTTATTTGGATCACACACTCGGTAGTAAACCCCGATAGGAGCCTCTAGATGATGAAATAATTCCGGTTTGTAACCCACAGGCTTGCAAACTAACTCAGCCAGCTGATTAAAATTAGTGGGTCTTCCCCAACCTAAATTAACTGGGCCTTGAATATCATTAGTGACTGCGGCATTAACGGCCTCAACGATATCATCAATATGAATGAAATCTCTAGTTTGAAAACCGTCGCCCCAAATTTTAAAGGGATCGTCTTTATCGACGGCTCTCTTGATAAAAGAAGGGAAGGGATAGCTCAAATCTTGATCAGATCCATACCCACTAAAGGGTCGAAAAACATTAACTTTTTGTCCGGCCTGCTCTAAAAATTGACATAGATACTCTCCGCTTAATTTTGACCAACCATAGGTTAAATCAGGGCTTCGTACAGAGTTCAGATTTATATCTTTTTCCACTAGTTTATGGTTGCTATCTTTTGTTTGTAGTTCAATGGGGTAGGCCGCCGAAGAGCTGAAGTAAACGATTCTTCCTGGTTTTGCTTTTAGAGCCCACTGAACCATGTCGGAATCAATAGCCAGATCGGTAGCAACGCTCAAAGGATTACCTTCAATTGTAGCGCGTCCGCCCACAATAGCGGCCAAATGAATCACCAAATCGAAATAAGAAAAGTCTTTTTTGAAAAAGTCTCTTGCATCGCAAGGATTGTTGGGATCTAAAATATCAATTCCAACGATATCGTGTTCTTGGTAGAACTTGCAAAAACAACGCCCAACAAAACCCCGATGACCCGTAATAAGTATTCTCATATTAGTTTTTATTCGTAGTAGTTACATTATGTATTCTATCTTGTAGCCTTTTCAGTTTTTCAAAATCGTTTTGAAACCTTGGCCCTTCTGTATACTTTTTCCAAGCCTCCCCATCAAGGTCGTAAATTTCTTGGCTGTTGCATTCGACATACCCTGCATCCCACTCATTTTTACTGACTTGAGGATGTAAATGTTCAATAATTATATCTGAGTAGTAACCAAAGACATTTAATTTTTTACCCATCTCTCTCCAAAATACATCTAGGTAGAGGTGTTTAAATTCAGGCGGAGACATGTAGCCCAATTCCATAATAATATTACTGGTCATAACAACTGCTGTAGGCAAATCCGATCCGTTGGGATCGTGGGTCAAATCATTACCGTGAGTAATTCCAAAGTCTCCGGCAGCCTCCGTAAGTTTACGATCCCAGCCGGACGTACGTGTTCGATGATCATCGCCCAAAAAAGCAGTGTATTTGTAGTAAGGCGCGTACTCTACAGCAACTTTATTCAAGGTTCCATTCATGCGCATTCTGTGATTAACCGAGTATAAGACTCCGTCAATTCGAGGGTACTGAACGTCATCATCATCTAAACAAAAAATAAGATCAGTAAAATTTGGATCTGTTACTTCTTTAAATGAATTATAAAATTCTATAGAATTTTCAGGACGATTTCTGGTCGGGACAATAACTAAGAGTTCTTTCATCTGTTCTCCTTGTAAAATTATAACGTTAAATAAAAATAAAATCAAACCTTTTCTTGAACAAACCAATCGTCCCATTGTGAAATGTCTTCGTATTTTCTTTTAAAACCATTTTTTTCAAGTAAAGATTTTATTAGATCTCTCTGGGGCGTATAGTTATGCTCACAAGTTATTATTTTAATTTTATATTTTTGAAAATCAAAATTTTCTAAGATATCGTATTCACTTCCTTCGGTATCTATTGAAAGATAATCAATTTCTGTTGGGGCCCTATGTTCATCAAGTAGATCCACTAAAGAAATGGTATCAACGCTGTATTTTTCTCCGTTTTTTCTTTTATTTACGTGATGATCAGAATCGCTAAAAATATCGAGGGTGGAATAATCCGGTTCAAGCGTTTGATTAAAAATCAATTTTTCGTTGGAATTTTTCCATATACATCTTGTATCGATTATACAGTGCCTGTTTTTATATAGATCTGAGTGATAGTTTTTTCCTGGTTCTGCCAATATTCCGCTCCAGCCGTAGGATTTTTCAAGTAAATACGAATTACTATTGGTCAGCCCTTCCATGGCTCCGAATTCCACAAAAAAACCATTCCTTTTAAACATTAGCTCATTTAAAACAAAAAGGTCCTGTTTAAGTTGAGCCCTACAATTTACAGATATATTTTTTAAATGATCAGAAAAATTATTAATCATTTGATCAAAAACAAAACTTACATCTAAAAAGTTTTGACTTTGATTTTCTAAAATTATTTTTTGTACGTCACTGATATATTCTGGGTGATCCTTAATTAAACTTTTAAACATTTCTAATATTATTTTTTTCATTCTAACCTCAGGCACTTTTCTTTGAATTCTTCTAGTGCTTCAACAATCTCCGGCGATAAATCTGAACGCCTAGATAAAATGAGTGTACAATCTTCAATCTTGTCAAATTGAATATCGGTACTGTAAAGAAACTTTGCTAAATTGGGTAAAAGAGTTTTTTCGTCTCTATTTAAAGCCTCAACCAATTTATTTGAAAATTCTACGTATTCGTTTAGTTTCTCTTCGTTACCGACTAGTTGGGTGTACTGAATTAAAGAGTTCTTTAGCTCTGTGGCCGGATCGACCCTTAGTAAGTGCAAAGCAAGCCAGACGTACATTTCCTGATCTGGATGCCCAATATACTGTTCAAACCCTAAGGGTAGGAATACTTTAAGTTGGGGCGCGGACTCTTCTATGATTGTAGACATTTTAATTTCTTTCTTAGATAGGGTTTCTTTTTTTGCTATCACTTCAACGGATTCAACTTTCTTTTTTTTAGGCATTATATTTCCTCTTCAATAATTTCTTCTTCTTCGTAGTCTCCTTCTTCATCTTCATCAACTAAACCTTGCTCTAATAATCGTTTTTCGTAGACTTCAATTTCTTCTAAAATGGCGCATCCATATAGAATAGCATAATCAACGGCTTCGTCAACATCAAAAGTGTAACCAAAACTGCACCGCCATATAAAGTATTGAAAATGAAAGTGACTTAAGGTAGTTCCCCAAAGTATAACTCTTCCCATCGTTCTACAAGCTGTAATGAAAAGACGTATCTTCTCGGCTTCATTCATATTGGTTTCTTGAAGCAGCATGAGTGTGCCTACCGAATCCTCTACGATACTTTTAATTTTTTTTACTTCTTCGGCAGTTACGTTGTGTTTCATATTTGTTGCTCTTCCCACTCTAGTTTCTTTAACTTGGTAGCCCACTCAGGGTTATCCTGAAGCCATTTACCTTGTCTACCCTCAGCAAAACATAAATCGCTCCATGGGCAATACCAATCCCCGGGATTCCTACAAATACCAATTTCAGGAGAGACGTTTTTTTGCATTAGTTCTAATTGAATTTCTGCCACTTCTTTATCGACAAGGTAACGATAAACCGTTTCTTGTTTAAGATCACCCCTAGAAAAATACATTACCGCAAAGTCGGGAATGTTGATGCCTGTAACCTGAGAAGCAACAAAAGCCGTAAGATTTGCCTGTAAGTAATGCTTTCGATTAGCCTGTTTGGGCATATAGCCGGGAAACTTAAATTCCAATAAGGTGAACACGCCTTTGCTTAGTTGCAAAATAGCGTCGGACTTACAGTTTCGGCCTACGCCTGGTAGAGGGAACTTAGGTTCCTTATATTTCGTCGTAAAATGCTCGTGGGAGGGCTTCAGACACCTAGACCACTGTTTCCCACAGGTTTGACACTCCCAATCGCCAAATAGCTCATATTGCTCAGAAATAGCGTCTTGTAGGACTTCGTGGGCTGCCGTCCCCATCTCCATAGCCAACATATCCATCAATTCGGTATCCCTGAGCCTTTCAGGGTGACTTTCGGCATAGGCAGCCGCCTTTGGGCAGTAGGGAGAATTGCTAGGAACGGGAGAATAACTACCCTTTCCGTATTTCTTTTTAATACCCGCTAAAAAATCACCCATTAGGCACCGGTTGCTTAGAATAATGTCTTTGCCAAACGGAGTCTCTAACCTGTTCAATAAGTTCTTGCGTCAAATCGAAAGGATCTACTCCGGTCGGAAGTTGTATCAGTTGAACATCGAAATATCTAGATAACTTGTTATAGAGTTCTTGCTGTGCTTTCTGTCCGGCCCCATCGCCATCCATGCTGAGCCAAACAGTACTGGGATTCTTTTCGAGCAGAAGTTTTAATTTATTCTCTGACCAATTCATAGCTCCGAGAATACTGACGGCGGGAATTTGATTCATTTGGTATCTAATGGCATCCAGAGGTCCCTCAACCAAAACGATGGGAAAGGTTGGCTGAATACCGTCGATCAGATAGAGTAGATCGCTGAAACGCGCATCTCCATAATTGTTGTATCGCATAAAATCACTATCATCAGTACGTCTACCCACGTAACCGACCATAACACTTTTTAAATAGATGGGCAAAAATAATCGTACGGCACTCAATTGTTCGACGCCCTGATCATCCACACGAGTATCATACCAGCGCAAGGCACCGAAGTTTCTCCATGTGGCTTCATCGATACCTCGATAATCACCCGTCCAATGTTCTAGACGCAACTTATCTAAATTAGGCAATTTAATTTGTCTGGAATTATCCGCCATAAGATCGACTTTATTGTCAATCTCCATTCCATGTTCTTTGGCAATACTATATAGTGTCCCTGAATAACCACAACTAAAACACTTGAAACTATGCGGATGACTGGGGTTAATTCGACACGAAGGATTCTTATCCTCATGATTAGGGCTCGGGCATTGGCCTAACCAATACTTTGGCGTAATTCTTAATTTTTTCCCTAATAAGGAAAATAATTCCTGAGCTTGACCTACGTGCACTGTAACCTCTAAGTATTAATACATTGACCCTGTAATGGTATTGTCTTGTTCTACGACATCGCACAGACTTTCAAAAATACCGTCTTCGGTGACAGCAGTAACTTTTACTTTATAGGCAAGTTCTTCTGGAGCCAAAATAGTTCCGATCTCAAATTTACCATCGGAATTAGAATAACCGCCGTGAAGTTCTAACTCTCTTATGACCAAGCCATCCTTGTTGGAGATATTGATCATAAGTTTGATTATCTTTTCGGGATACAACGTATCGGCATCACCGTAGTCTATATTCACAGAAAGATAACTGCCTGTTTTTTTGCAAGAACTTGATAGATACATCGTCATTGTTTGTTCACCTTGATTCCATTATGCCTTAAACGCCACTCTTTTTCAATAAGATAAGTTAAAAAGTCGTGCATATTTATTTTTGACTGCCTAGCCATGTCCTTTAATTTACGGTGAACCGGCTCTTCCGGGCGATAGGGAACATTAACGAAGTCCTTTTTAAGTTCTTTTTCGCTTTCTACAATAATGGTTTTAGCCATATCGACGAGTAACTGCTGGGCTTTAGATTGACCTGGATAGTTGAGTTCAAGAAAACTAGCGGCCGTTTTGCTATCTCGTTTGAGAACAAAGGCTAATTTATGAGTGGCACTGTGACAATTACTACAGATATCGATCAGATTAGTTGGATCATCACTACCGTTTAGATGCCTAGGCTTGATATGATGGGTTTCCAACATATCGTTGCTAGCTCCGATTCCACATACTCCGCAGTGTTTCATAATAAATCCTATTCGTCGCCAATACCGGTAGACTTAACCAAAGGCGCGATTGGTGTGGTGGTAATGTTATAAGTCACAAAGTGCTCTTTTCTGATCATATTTACCAAAGAAAATTTTTGATATCTGCCTAAATCATTAACAGGAAATATTTCCTCAACTCCAGATCGAATCCCTCTGTGATAATCCGTACGCAAAACATAAATAACCATAACTTCTTTTCCGTCAGGTAAAGACTCAAAGGACGGACCTATATATCTTTCACCGCTTCCCGCCCTGTCGTAAGGATTTCTAAAGGAGTATAAACCTGACACAACGCCTGACACACCGCTGATTCCGTCCGTTATTCCGACTGTCTTGGAAGTTACTAAAGGGGGAAGCGGAATTTTTAATATAGCTTCGCCATGTTCATCCAAAATAGAGTAGGTGTAATAAAGACTATTCGGATCTTCGGCGGGTGTTGAACCGTAAGGATAAATTTTGAAATTAAAATTTGTTTTAATGCTATTCAAGTATGTTTGAACACTACCCGATCCCAAAAAATTTGCGATACTGGACAAGGATAAATTTCTCCCTCGGTCGTCTGCATTTAACACTAAGGGCTGATTAAGTGTTTGTGGAATCAGTTCAATAGCATCCGACCCACCAAAAGTTTCTTGTTCGGTTCTACTCCTATCTTCATAAGGCGTAGCTATTCTTGTTTTATACGGTATCAAAGGTTTGGGTTTTAAAATATCGACTTCATCCTCAGGATACTTTAAAATATTCTTATTAATTGCATCTTGGAGTTCTTTACTTTTAAGTAAATCCGATTTTGTAAACCTTCCTAGTAAATTCACAGGCTGCCCTGAAATAAAAGTTATCGTTTTGGTTTCTTTAATTCGACCCAAGTGGTCTCTAACCTGTATATTTAGATTAAATTGTCCTGTTTTATCCGTTAGGATCAGATTAAATTTAGATTTTTGAGTCGTATTTAATTCAGGAACGAAAATTGATTTAGTTGCAACAGTTTTTTTAAGTTGTCTCGACACATTTATTTTTTTAAATCTCATTTTTATCCTCA
>JGI12421J11937_10001122_pt1 | contig 10796 bp, 12 predicted proteins | sample LakErihyJuly2011_2_FD_11937 | JGI IMG/M metagenome (IMG submission 11937)
GGGATAAAATCAATTTCGTTGTACAAAAAGATATTTACACCTTTCTGTCTAACTTTAAGATAATAATCGTGGGTTAAAATGTTTTTGGCAATAAGCATAGTTTTAGATTTTAGTAAGTAATTCGCATGCAATCATTTCTTGAGCCTAGTTTTAGATTGCTTATTTAAAAAATTATATTCTGTTTTTTATTCGAAGAAAATATGATTCATAGTATTTATATGATAAATGCGCTATTAAAAATACTATAATAAACAAAGAAATAAATACAAGTCGATCATCAATTATTATGTTAAATTTTTGTAGAATGGAATGAATAAAATGTGGCAAAAAACGATGATAAAGGTAGATGCCATAACTTATTTTTCCTATATACAATATTTTAGAATTACTAAAAATCAAATCATAAATACCCAAAAAGTCAAAACAAAAAATATTAATAAGTGTCACATAAAATAATGTCCAGACTATACTATTAATAATTAATCCTAAATCTAAAAATATTAATAATGGAATTAAGCAACATAAAATAACAATTGACTTCTTTAAGCTAAGTTTATTTTCAAATAAAGACAGCAATCCACCCCCGGCTAAGTATACAAAATTGGATATTGGAAATAATCCTGCTTGATAATCAAAATAGTATGTAAAAATAAAACCAAATAAAATCAAAATTACAAATACAATTTTTAAGTGCTTCTTAAAGAAATAAACAATAAATGGCCAAATCAAATAAAATTGTTCTTCAACTGCTAATGACCATGCTTGATTCAAACTTGGATAATTCCAACCGTAGAAATAAATATAAAAATTTGGAATATAAAATATAAACCATAAATAATCTGTATAATTATTTACAACCCAAAAACCTAAAACATATTGTAAGATAAATAGTGTGAACAGCAATAAATAGTAGGCTGGAAGTAGCCTTAATAGTCTTTTTTTAAAAAAATCAATAAGTGATTTCTTGAATGAATTTATTTTAAATGCAAAAATTAAATTCCTTGTTATTAAAAATCCTGATATAACGAAAAACAAATTTACACCATATACGCCTTTATTATCCAAGAATGATAATTCCTTGACATTACAATCATGAATCCAATGCGAAAGCAACACGATTAAAATAGATAATGCCCTCAAAAAATCTATTTTTTTTATATAATACAAAGACATATTATTTAAAATTTAAAACCATTTTCTCTGCTTTTTCCCAATCATCTAGTGTATCAATATTAACATACTCTTCATCTTTGTTCTCAAAATAGCCTAATCGATCTCCATATAAAGATTTTGATTGCATTATAACATCTATTGCCGTTAAATATACAGCGCCATCTCTATAATATGATATCGGCAAGTCTTGTCGTCTAGTTATGATTTTTTTTTCTCCTGTTGAAATTCTTAACAATTGATTATCGGTTTCTTCAAAAGTCCAGTGTGGATTAATATGGGTTGGAACTTGTCTGACTGAAATTAATGAATCTAGTTTACACTTTTCATACTTTTCAATACAATTTTGTAGTAATATTCTATTTCTAAACGGCACAGTAGGTTGAAGTAAACAAACTAAATCGAAATTATAATTATTAAGTTTCATTTGCTCCAATAAATCTATAATTACATCAATTGTTGGGGTCGTATCACTTGCTAAAGATTTAGCTCTTAAAAAGGGGACTTCAGCATTTAAATTTTTAGCAATACTAGCGATTTCTTCACTATCTGTGCTTACTACAATATTGTTCATTCCTGCATTTTTAGCATATTCAATTGTATAGTAAATCAATGGTTTACCACCTAGCAATTTTATATTTTTACCTGGAACTCCTTTAGAACCGCTTCGAGCTGGTATTATTGTTAATATTTTCATTTTAAATTATTTTAAAAAGTCAGCCAAAATTTTTAAACCTTGTTCGCCGCTTTTTTCAGGATGAAACTGGGTTCCACAAATATTATTTCTTTGAACCGCTGCTGCAAATTTCAAAATACCAAAGCTAGTTTCAGCAAGCACATCATATGGATTTTTTGGCTTAGCAAAATATGAGTGCACAAAATAAAAACAAGTATCATTTTTTGTATTTTGCAAAATACTATTAATCCATCTACCCTGGTTTGGTTCAGTTATTTCATGCCAATTTATATTGGGAATTTTAAAATTAGGCATATCTTTTGGCAATGGTAAAACATCGCCTTCGATTAGTCCAAGACCCTGTGTTTCTGTGTGCTCAAACCCCTTTGATAGCAACATTTGCATTCCAAGACACACGCCAAAAAGCGGTCTTTCTTTTTGAGAAAACTCTTTAATGGCAGCAACTAAATGTCTTGAATTTAATTCGTTCATTCCATCTGGAAAAGCGCCAACTCCTGGTAACACTAAATAATCAGCAGTTAAAATTTCTTTCTCAGTAGTTACAATATTTACATCAGCCCCAACATGCTCAAAAGCTCTTTGGATGCTAAGTAAATTACTCATACCATAATCGATAATAGATACCTTTTTAACCATTAGCGTACTTTAATGTTATGGTTCCTTGCCTCAACTTTAATTTCTCTAATGCTTACTCTTTCGTAATGCAATGCTTTAGCGATGGCAACAGCATCTGCACCACTTTCAATAGCCTCAACAAAGTGTTTTGAATTGCCTAATCCACCACTTGCAATTACTGGAATTTTAACCGCTTTTGAAACCACTGTAATTAATTCTTTGTCCATGCCCCGCTCCAAGCCCTCATGGTCTATTGATGTTAAGAGTATTTCACCAGCACCCAATTCCTCGCCTCTTTGAGCCCATTCGACCACATCAATTTCAGTTTTCTCCCTTGCTACATCATACCAAACCGAATATGTACCGGATTGATTTTTTTTAGCTTGAATGGACAATACCATACATTGGTTTCCATACTTTCCTGCAATTTCAGAAATGATTTCTGGATGCTTTACTGCTTGGCTACAAATTGCAACTTTGTCTGCCCCACTTCTTAAGATATCGTAGGCATCTTCTAAAGTCCTTATTCCTCCTCCAACTGTAATTGGCACAAAAACATTGTCAGTTGTCTTTTTAATTATCTCTTTAAGAGAATCTCTATTGTATAAACTTGCAACTGCATCAACATAAATAATTTCGTCAACACCTTGTAAATAGTAATTGTAACAATATTCATTAGGGTGCTCGGGTAAGAACCGCCATCCCTCAAGATGAATGCCTTTGACCAATCTAATTCCCTTTATATCTAAACGCGCAATGACTCTTTTCATGTTATATTTTAACAATTACACATTTAAATTTTGAAATAAAGGAACTAATCAATTAAAATAAATGATTATTTTGTTCTGTGTTTCAATTGCCATTCACCATTAAGCTTTTCCCACAAATGNGGNGATCGNGCATTGTCTANTACCTCCCAATAACGNTNTTCACTTATTCCCATATAATCTAAAACTTCTTGGAAATATTTGACNGGNAATTCACCATCATACTTATTGATTAATTCGATNCCTTCCTCACGGCTAATAAAACCNTCACGGATATCACGATTTACATCATTCATAGCCCTTCCTTGACCNAATTTAATGAACATGGTGAAATAATGCTGACCATCAATTTTGTCGTCTAAGCTCGCAAATTTTGTATATGTTCCTTCGCTTCTTCCGTCTGGATTTGATTTAAAACCAGAATGTTCCATTGCGTAGTAATAATTTTCTTGTGCTGACCAGTTTTTGTAAAAACTATGAAAATGCACTTCAATACCTGCATTTTTTATAGTTTCTTCTTGCAATGGTTTATAAAGATACAAATCTTTATCTTCAATTCCATATTGTTTTAAATCATTGATATGAACACCTCCAAAATACAACTCCTCACCTTCCTTTTTACAGAAATGAGAAATATCCATTAAGGGGCTAAAATTTTCTTCTAATTTATTATGTGCTTCGGCTTGATTTTCTCCATACATAATTAATTGAACCCCATATTGCAATGCGACTCTAGGAGCAACATTTTTTTGTCCAATGATAAATGGTTGAAAAGGATTGACCAGATTCTCGAAAGCTAAACGGGTTAATACCCTGTGAATTTTGCCATTTGGGCTAACCAAAACATTGTCAAAACCTGCATCAATCATACTCTCGAAGTTCTTCCATCCAATATCTGTGTATTGATGTGGTGCCCACGTAACGGTCAATGGATTCATTCCATATTTGTATTTCAATTGATGCGCAACATAAAAACTATCTTTGCCTCCACTAGAAGGCACAATAACATCATAAGACCCATCATTTCTTCTGAATCTATTGCATAATTCTTCCAATTGTTTTTCTCTTTGCTCCCAATCTATGGTTTTTTTAAACTCAAACCATTTACAGGTATCACAAATTCCATCACCACCAAAGCCAACCGTTTCGGTATCTTTACTTGATTTTTTTGAAAATTCTCTTTTTGTGCTTGGTCTTTGGTTGGATATACAACATTTTTTACAAAAAATAACTTCTTCTGGAAGCCCGTGCATTGTGTTTGACATATTTTAATAACTAATTACTTTTTTGATTTCTATTCCAGCATTAACCAAGACATTAGCAATTGCAATTCCTGCAGCACCATCACCGTATAAATTTTCTATTGGGTAATGCCCATGCTTAACTTGTTTGAGAATTGTTTCTCTTAAATTTTCTTGATCGTAATCTGTATCTATTACATTCTTGCCCCTCAAGCGCCTATTTTGTCTGCTGCCTATGTTTACAACTGGTATACCCAAATATGAGCATTCACGTATACCAACACTGCTGTTGCCGATTAAACATTTTGAATGGTACAACAATTTTAAAAAATCGGCGCCTTCTAAATTTTTAAAGAAACGAATTTGGTTGTCAGGATTCTCTTCTCTATGTGTTCTCAATGCATTGCTCGTGCCGTCACTACCCGCATCTGGATTCGGCCAAAACCAAAATACAGGCATATTTAATTCATGTACTACTTTAATTAAACTCTCTGCTTGTGATTTTGCCATTTCAAATTCTGTTGTAACCGGATGCTGCATCACAACAAGATAATCCTTACTTGTATCAATATATTTTCCCACTCCACCATATTTTTGACAAGGATCAAAATCTAATGTTGAATGGTCTAAAACCTGTTTGGCAATATCTATACTTGGGCAACCCGTAATGTGAATTTTATCTTCATATTCTCCCATTTTAATTAGTCTCTGCTTTGCATCGTCATTAGAGACTAAATGCAAGTCCGATAATTTTGTAATAGCATGTCTAACTTTCTCATCAATATTACCAGTCACTTCACCCCCTTGTATGTGCACCAAAGGAATATTCATATAGCTGGCTGCAATTGCAGTGGCCATTGTTTCATATCTATCGCCAATTGTACAAACCATATCAGGCTTTAGATTGTCGAAAGTTGTTGCCAAATCCATAATTCCTATGCCCGTTGTCTTGGCAGAACTTGTGAGGGTAGATCCCTCAATAATCATGAATACCTTTCCTGCAATTTTAAAACCATCGGCCTCAATATAATTAATTGTTGAACCGTAGCGGTCTAACAAAGCTGAGGCAGCTACCACCAATTGTAATTCCAATTCTGGATGCTCATTAATAGCCAATAAAGCAGTTCGAACCCTGCTGTAACTTGGTCGAGCGGTTATGATGACACAGATTTTCCTTTTTTTCATTCTAAATCATTGTTTTGTATAAATGTATGCTTTGATAAATTCTTATTAAGCACTTTCCCAATAATAGATTGGTAGACTTTAGCAGAAATACCTTTATCGCCAGGCTTTGTAGTTTCTAAATCTTCCAATTGTATTACATGTCCTTTTTCTAAATCCTTTGATAATGTTATCGACTTACCAAACATGATTTTCATATCTTTAAATGCAGCAATATTATCTTTGTCAATTGGGTTGTTTAAACAAGTTTCAATTTTTCTAACGCCTTGGCACAATTGTATAAAGTCATTAATTGTTAATGATGAAGCAGCATCTGGCCCAAACATTTTCTTATCAAACACAACGTGCATTTCAAGCATTTCAGCTCCTAGGGCAACTGCCGCCAATGGTGCATAAATTTCGCCCGAGTGATCACTCAAACCTACCTTAACATTGGTTTTGTTTTTTAATTCTTTCAAAACGTTTAAACCATAGTTTTCAGGTGGCGTTGGATAAGCACTTGTGCATTGAAACAAGCCTTCAAATTTACCCTTGTGAGATTGAATAAAATCAACGGTTTCTTGAATTTCAGAATAACTGCTCATTCCAGTAGACAATAGAATAGATTGCCCTGTTTTACAAATACGATCCAGCATTAAAAAATTTGCTGTTTCACCGCTGGCTATCTTATACCTTTCAACACCAAGTTGCTCCATCCATTCTACTGCTTTTAACGAAAACGGTGAAGCCAAAAAATTAAACCCTTTATCCCCACAATGTTGCTTTAATCCTTGCCATTGTTCAAAAGTGAAACCCATTCGATCCCAATAATCAAAACGTGTTTTGTCCTCATAGCTAAAATTAACTCTAAATTGTTCATGAGCACTGCTTTCATATTCAGCAATATGCATTTGAAACTTTATGGTATCAACACCCGAGCCTTGAAGAGCATCGATATACGAGTGTGCAATGCCTAAACTGCCATCATGGGCTTGCGCTATTTCAGCGATTATTTCAACTTTGTTGTTCATTTTATTTGTTCAAAAAATTTAGAATAATTTGTATTTTGATTAAAGAATTCTTCCCAGAAATTTTTAATTTTAATTCGATTCAAATCTGTGTTTAAAGTAGAATATCTAAAGTCGCTAATTGTTTTAGCAACTAATTTTCCAGAAATATTTTCAGGGAACAAAATACCAGTGGTATGATTTACAATTTCATTACACCCTCCTACATCTGTTGATAAAATTGGTATTCCAAAGCTAATTGCTTCCATCATGCTAACTGGAATTCCCTCAGTTTCGGATAAACTGATGAATAAATTACATGGCGTATTTCTATAAAATTCAAAAATTTCTTCATTAGCTAGTTGACCCAATTGTATCGTTTGTACGTTTGAATTATTTTTCAACTCTAACATATTCTGTTTGTATACTTCTATGGTAGGATCATTATGTGCATCTAAATTTTGATCTCCCAAATGATACCAAACCATTGGAAAATCAATGTAAATTAATGCTTCTGCAATTATATACACCCTTTTTATATCACGAATATTTGCACAGCTTACCAAAGTAAATAGATCTTTATTTATTTCGTTTAATTGTTTTGGCTCATCTGAACCTAAATATGATACTTGTATTTTTGATTGAAAACTTTGGTATTTTTTTCTGAGATACTCAGCGCCAATTCTTGAAACAGAAAAGACCTTTTCAAAGTATTTTAATTGAAAATTTCTACAAAGCACTTTGCCTTTTAAAGAACTCCTCTCTTCGAAAAGATCCCCACCATGGGCTCTGCATATAATTTTAGGAGCAAAATTAATTCTTTTCAAATAAGCGAGATATATACAATCATAAAACCAAAACGAATAAAACAAACTATCAGATTCGACGTGTATTTCTCTTTCACTTAAATGTCTTTTAACTTCTTGTGCTTTATAAATATTAGAACATAAAAGAGCTGTTGATTCTTTCAATGGAAGAAATTTTTTGAGTGCTATAATTTCACTAAGATACAAATAAATTAAAGTCCAAAATTGATTAATAACAATCTTTAGTTTGTTAAATTTAGCCCAGTCTATAAAATTGTCAATAACAGTAACATTTGTTGGCAAAACCCCCTTATCATCAATAATTTCAGTCGAAAATAAAACAATATTTTCATATTGATTTGAAAACCTCTTGATATCATTGATTACAAAAGATGTTTCTATATCATCTACAAAATAATAACAGGTATTTCTCAACGGTGTTTATAAATTTGTATTTCTCCAATAGTAGTATCTAATTCAAACTCTTTCGTTTTTTTATCAATAAATAAAGCATTTAATTCTTCATGCCTACCAACATAAACATTAGGATTTTCTTTTAACATTCTAGGCGGTAAGCGCTTATAAAAAACTACTATTTTATTTGAATCATCCCAAATCTTTTGTGGGGCATCAACATACCACTTAAATGCAATTTCAACTTCCTTTGGTCTTTTTGTTGCAAATGGATGGTACAAATCAACCTCAACAAATTGTTTAAATACAATTAGAAGCGAACCATCGGTTCCAACTATAGAACCTGAATATTTTGACATATTCTCTAGAATTTTTTCTTCTATTCCTTCGGATTTTGTATTTAAAGTCACCACCTGATACTCGTGGTTATATAACTATTCTTCACAATATACTCACTCATTAAAAGCATCATGGGGTGAGATTATTTTGTTGGCATCAGGTCAGGTCTTAAATCTAGTTTAACACTATACTCTAAAGGAGTATTTTGCAGTTGCGATTGTTATTCCCTAGGCCATTTTTAACATATCGCTATTCTATTACAACGTCTACAACATAATTAGGCCTCTTTCTACTCGCATCAAGTGTTCTCCATACATATTCACCAATAATTCCCAATGAAATCATTTGAAAAGAAGATACAAACAAGAATACTATCATCATGGTTGTCCAACCTTCAACACTAATGTTTCCCATTAGTTTATTGTACATGATGTATAAAGCGTAAACTATAGAAATTAAACCAAGCAACAAACCAGAAACTGAAATTATTCTAATCGGAAGAAATGAGAATGCCACAAACGAGTCGACAAACAATTTAATTTTTTTGGACATGGTCCATCTGCTTTTTCCCGCTTGCCTTTTTTTTCTAGAATATGGTATACTGACGTATTCGTATTTAAGCCAAGTTAACAAATAAAGACTGTTGGAATTGCTTTCATCCATTTCCAATACTTGATCTTTCAATTGCTTATCAAATAGCACATAATCAAAACCGCCTTTAGGAAGTGTAGGTAGAGCATACTTCTTAATTAAAAACTGAAATGTCTGTGCAAATATCTTGGAGAAGAAAGGATCATCTCTGTCTTGTCTATTTCCTAAAACCAGTTTTATGCCTTTTTGCCAATGCTCAAAAAATTTAGGCATTAATTCGATTGGGTCTTGAAGATCTGCCGAGACTATAACATTGGCATCTCCGTTGGCATACTTCATTCCTGCTAAAATTGCATTGTAACTTCCAAAATTCCCTGACAACTTAACGATTTTAACTTTATCAGAATATGAATTTTTAAACTTCAACAATTCCGAAAAGGTATTGTCTTTTGAGCCATCATCTACCAAGATGTATTCAAAAATTGTTCCGGCAGGAAAACTTGATTCATTCGCAATTAGTTCTTTTGCGGTTGAATCTATATTCAACTCATTGTAATAACAAGGAATGATGATTGATAATTTAGCCATTATAAAATTTTTTAATTATTTCGATTACAGTAAAAGCGTCTTTGATTCGCATAGCATCTATTGGATTCAAAACTATTTAGGTCTAAATTTATTATTCCGTGTTCAAAAAAATATCTAACAAAAAACAAAAGTATAATTGCGTAATTGTTTTGACGTTTATTTTCCATTCTTGTTTTAACACACCAAATAAATAGAATAAAAAGACCATTGTTAAAGAACATAAATTTCGAAGCACAAAGGTTTCTATATAAAAGGAAGAACAGCTTAAATAAGTCGAGACAAAATAATAGCTTTATTTTTAAAAATTTGTTTTAAGGTATTCGCTAATAGGAGTAAACCGGCCACATTTAAATATCCTGAACGCCAAAACGGAAGCAAGGCAACTAAATTATAGACTGTATTACTACTATTTTTAAAAATATTTTTAATTAAAACACACATGCCTATAAAGGAAACAACATACACAATAATGTAATTTAAAGAAACACCCATTGAGTAGAAAAAAATAGATATATCATTCTATCAATTCCCCACTCGGAAGGCTAACAGTCTCTGCGAATTCAAAGCACTAGGTTCTCTATATTGGCATTTGAAGTTGAAAACATCATACCGTCTTCCGATAGATTTTTATACCAAACTAGGTTAGAATCTATATTGTCATATATTAAGTATTTTACTGAATCTGGAAAAAATAAAATATGCGAGAAAACTAAAATAGAAATACATTCATATAAATAGTTCTTAACAATAAAGTGGTGTTTAATTCTATTTAACATGTTTCAAATTATTTACATATAACAGTAACTTTTTCATTTTAACCCTATAATCTAAAAATCTTAAAGCAAAATCATGCATATGATCTGGGATTTTAAAAGGTTCTTCTAAGCTTTGGTACCAATTAATTATATCTTCTAAATCAATAGCATCATCATCTCCGGTAATTTGCTTACAATATTTCATCGCTTCTTTAGAATCAGAAAAATCTGGGTCATTGTGACCATATACAAACGGAAGCCCTCGAGCAAAATATTCCCTTGTTTTGATTGTGCTTGTGCTCTTTAAGCCTTTCCTATGGACCGCTAAAGCACCGATTCCAAGATGAATATTACTAACAACAGTATCTATTTGGGCTTTTTGTATAAAATCCGAGCATATTACTTGGTCTTCGATGCCGAGTTCTTGAATTATTTTTTTTTCAGCAACAAGATTTTTGCCAAATAGATAAAACTTTATATTGAATAAGCCCTTATATATTTTGATGCCCTTAAAAACTCTATCCAACCCATTAAAATCGGCATTTGTGACTGCGCCTTTTAAAAAGATAATCCTGAACTCTTGTTCTAAATTAAGTTTCTCCTTTACATGGAAAATTTTTGTTTGAACAGCATCACCAAGCACCA
>JGI12421J11937_10001126_pt1 | contig 10774 bp, 7 predicted proteins | sample LakErihyJuly2011_2_FD_11937 | JGI IMG/M metagenome (IMG submission 11937)
TATAATATTAAAATAAAAAAAATTTTCTATAAAATTCTATAATTTATTTAATTTTACTTTTTTGATCAAAAAAGACTCATAAAATAAAAAATTATTTTAAATTTTACAAAAATTATTTTATTTAGACTTAATATGTATATAATGATAAATAAATCATTTTAAATCTATTCCTGAAAATCCTATTATAGCTGTATTTAACTTTTCGAACAAAAATTCTTTATTTTGATAGTCTGGAAGATCGATCTTGAAATGTTAATAACTATTAAATTACTGCCTAGCTGCAAGTGTGAGCAACAGGGAACCTTTTAAGATCTTTTGTTTTTGTCAAGGTCAACGGATAGTTTTTGAAACCATCAACTGGAATCTTGAAAGAACCTTTTTTTTAAATAAAAAATATGTACCAGTAAAAAAGAATAAGAAATTAGCTTTGGCAGTATCATCCCATTCTCTTATGATTTCAAACAAATATTTAACTGTTAAATCATCTTTTTTGTATCCATCTGAAGTGAACTTGCATGATTCTTGCAGTTCATCGACATTCAGGGACGGCATGCCCGCCAAATGGAGACCTAAATCCTTTTCATTTAGTATTTATAAAGCCTCTCCAGGGATGATATCATGAAGACCTTTTTTAAAAGATAAAATATATTTNTATATGTTATCACTCATTTTTTGATGTGAAAGAGCTTTAACATATTCCTTTTTATTTTCTTCTACTACATCAATTTAAGATCCATTTTTCACAAGATCAACTTAAACTAATTCACCAAAAATTTAGAGGGTATCACTAAAAGTAGTCAAGGACTCAGTTTAGACATTGTCGAGGGTCCATTATAGACTAGTGGAGAGTTGTTCATCAAGCTCTTTCATGTCTGCGGTAAAAAGTGGTTTACCTAAAATATGTTTTAGGAAGCTTTTTGCGAACGAAACTTCAAAGTTCCAGTTATCTATAAGTGCTTTTGCGACTAATCGTCCGATATATCTAAAATATGTTAAGTGGTGAGGAATAGTGCAGGCAAATGGAGAAGGTTAAATTGATCGTCTGTTAGAACTCAAAATAAATAATCCGAAGTTAGGATGAAAAATCTCTTGACTCAACAATGAGAGCCATTCATTCTTCACTCCTCCTTAATCCTCTCCAATATTCCCCCTTAATGATATTTTTATATCTGAAATGGTGATTTGTTCAGGTCTGTGCAACTCCAGCAGTTAAGTACACGTGGAAGACCATGGTTAGGATCTGTCTATTTCAACTTTGATCTCTGTCTTCTCGAGGTTATTTTTCATCAATTTTTATGCTCTTTTTATCGAAATCGTTTAAAGAGATTTCATTTTTTCACTAAAAGTTAAAAAATCTCCTTTTGCGCGTAATAATGACTGCATCTTAAAGCTTCCAAAAATCCATGGTTTCTTAAAGGAGGCTTCATTGTTAAAGAAATGATAAGCAGTCGAAAATACAAGAGTAAAAGTCTCCTATAAATCTATACCCTGGAGCTCATGATTGGAATAGCTGATAAGATTTAAAACTGATGGGCGTTTCGAATTTGAGATTTCAGATGTATACATTCTAGCTAATTACGGTTGTCCCAGCATTTCCAAATCAACATGATCATCTACCTCTAGATTCTTCTTCTTCTCTTTTGAAGAAAATTCAGTGGCTAAGACAGTCATGGAGGTGACGATATAAGTGAAACATTTAAATATTTAGGCAAGTGGTTCCTTACTCTTTTCGTCAAGACCCAGGAACTTGTCAATCATGTGGCCATACTCGACATACTGTCTAAAAAGTTAGTTGAGATTCGGTAGGGATTCATTTATGAGGTTCGCTACCAAGCTTTTTGTTTCCTCTTTTAGGGCCTTTTTCTTATTTTTTTTGAGATGACGAAGTTTCATTATTTGGAAATCTAGATCTTCTTGCTCAGCTATGTCCTTAGGCAAGACTTCGCGTTTAAGAAGTTTATATTTTTTAACATATTCACTCTTATAATCTGTGAGTTCTAGAACCCTTTCATATATATTTTTGAGAACCTATTTAAATAATTTCATTCCTTTCCATATAGGCTTGGAGACTGCCGAAAACTCCTGGCAAGATTTTTCAATTTTCTCATTGAATTCTTTCAGAATATTCTTGTGTTCTTCTCTGCTAAGCTAACTGAGGAGATTTTTTTTTTCATCGTAATTCTCTTATTTTTGAATAAATTATTTCTTAAAATTTTCTGATTGTTCTATAATGATTTCCAGGAGTTTAAACGTCTCAGCACACTTATCTTCAAAAATAGAGCATATGTGTCTTTTGAGGCTTGATGGGTTGAGAACGAGGAATTCAGTGTAGAGATTTAATAGGTAAGGGTGTTTAGAGTAATTAATGTTTTGGATAAAATTTTTTAGAATAAAATCGTTGTTCTCAAACATACTCATGTAGTCATATTAAGGCCACTGAAGTGGTTTATCTGATGCAACAGGATTCTGATCCGGGTAAAGTGTTTCGTATTTTATGGTTTTGGATAATGCGTAGTAATATCTGAGCTTAGTTTCTATATCGCCTACCTCTTGACGATTGAGACCTTATTGCAATTTATGTAATTCTAGCTCAGGAAGTTTATGCAGTTTGAGGGATCCAAGTTTAAAGAATTTGATATGAGTGTTTATGTTGGTCTTGGTTTTCATCCTACGATCTAGGGAAACTATAAAGGAGAAAAAGGTGTGCTTTTCTATAGAGATTGAACTATCCTTTTGATAGCATTCTAGTAGGGCGCTCCTGGCTTATTTAATAAGTAAAAGTTCATCGCATTCATTACCTTCATCTTTAGATTCAATAAAATTCTCTTAAGTAAGTTGAATCTTCTATGTCTTACAAATAATACTGTGTAGCTATAGGTAATACCCCCACTTATTTTATATTCTCATAAAGTATCCACTTTTGTCCTCAATTGTTTACATTAAATGATTAGAAATATTCTTAAGATTCTCAACATAACTAAGCTCAAAGTTATATATTGTTGAGATAGGATTAGAACTCTACTTAAGGTATATGTAATCTTATTCATCAAGTAACAAAATAAAGGTTATTGCGTCAAAAAGTTTATAACAATTGAAAGGGTTCATTGAGAGTAATGAAAGACTTTTATGAAGTGTCAAATTCTTCATTGTGAACGCTGTTAATATGATTGTTCCGAGCGCATCTTCGTTGAACTACGGGCATTTCTCGAAGAACTAGAGATTGCTTAGGACTTTCTCTAACTCTGGATCATGGTAAGCTCCCTCAAAAATCTGGTAACTCCTCTCATCGTTGTCGTCTTCCGATAGGCCGGAAGAGTTGTCGTTGAGATCATCTTCTAGGACCTTATCGAGATCGTCGTGTCGAACATTAGGAAGGAAAACTTCCTTGAACCGGTTAATCTCCAACTTCTCTTACTTTCCAATAAACTAATCAGATATGTTCGGAGGAAGAATCCTAAGAATCTGCAGACGGTGCTGGGACTCCATAAGCTCGAAAAGGGATTTAATTTCATTGATCTCTTTAGACGTTAAATTATAGTCTATATCCTGCCACTGGACACCAACAAGTTTAGACTTATCCTTTATATTCAGGTAGAGATTGTCTATTAATTTGCGCTCTAGAATCTCTTAGACCTTTAACTTCAATTACTGGCTGGAGGTGAGAGGTTAGAGATCCACGTTGACGTTTCTCCTCTCCCTCTTCTCAAATAATAATTCTGCCTCTGTCTTCTCTACTATTCCTTATTGAATAGCTACTTCCTTTTCCTTCACGTTAGCTTTCGCGGCCTCTGTAGCCTTTGCTTCATTATCCTACTCTTCCTTAGACTTAACGTAATCAAACATCTCTAGATATGTGTTTTCTGTTATATCTCTAGCCTTACCCATTAGAAGACTGGTAAATTTCTTGACTTTTCTGTCAAAGCCTTCAAATATTGATTCATTTTAAAAAGTCTCAATGTCACTAAAATTTTTGTAAACTATTGGATCGTATTAGTGTGTGTAGGTGTGACAAGAGTTTCTAACTTCCGCGTATTTTATCAAATCCAAAGGGAGCTGTCTACTGAGATTATTAATTTGGATTTCAATTCCTTGGTTATCCTCTTCAGAAAGAATTCTTTTTTATAAATTGTTGAGGACTTCTTGATCCCTTCTTTTAAGTATTATTTCCTGAGTATTTTTTATAGATTCTGAGAGCAAAAACTTCTTGAAGTTTTTCGAGTAATAATAATACACATACTTTTTCCATTTGCCATAGATGACTCTGTTCTAAGTCTTATATATTTCTCTCTTCAATATCTAAAGGTTTTGTAGAAGAAAGTTGAAAATGAAGGCAGTCTTCAATTTGGTCCAAATCTTACCTATCTGCAGATAGTTTTGGTATCCATTCTTGGCTAAAGCCTAAAAAATACTTTCACAAAATTGGATATTCTCTTAAATTTAAACTAAATTGATATCGTTCTACTATTGCTACTAAACCAGTATTTTAGAAGCATTGTCAGTGTACTTCTTCATTGAGTCAACTAGTTCTATGAGATCCATGTCTGAGGCGACCCCAGTCTCACAATATTTAACTATATTCATCTTATATTATAATTATAAAAATTCTTTAGATAAGAAGATTGAGGAGCGCCAAGTGTATTAACTAAGATAATATTTGTGCGGAATCTCAAGCATTATATTACTGAGATCCTGGGAGAAATAATAGGGCTCCTGTTTGATTAGATAGTCATGGAAGATTGTGTTTGTTTTTAGCTGGATCAAACCCTCCTTTGTTTTCACTGGGAAGTTCATGACAAATATTATTAGCTAAGGGAAAATACTGCAGAGCAATGACAACACTTTTCCGCTTGTAACGGAGTCAAAGATGCAATGCTTGTCGCCCTCGTCGATCCTCTCTGTCTAGCAAAAGTATTCTTTATCAATTTATTTTATTATATTATTTATAATATAACTTAATATCTTTATTTAAAATGCTGATAAAGGTGTCTTTTCGAAATAATTTTTATCTAATTTATTTTTCTCTTTTTGAAGCTCTTTCTGCACCATAAGGTATCCTACCGGCCAAAGTCGTTAAATTTCCAGTAAGAACTACTTAGACGTGCTATTGATGGTCTGTTCGGAATAAATCTCGAACTTGATGTGATGCTCAAGAGCTTCCAAAATGAAGCCATCTTCTGCAGTCTTCAAAAATAGTCTCAGGAAAAAGCTCTGCATTAACAACACTAGTTCTTTCTTATCAGATCTGTAGATGTCATTAGATATCATTGAGAAAAATGTATCGAGGGCTATCTCCTCAATCCCTCCCTTAATCTCAAAGAAGCACTTAGCAATATAAAAGATTTTATTAGTCACAAAGATCTCTTCCTGGGCTGTTCTTTTAGTCTTCTTTTCCTGTTTTGAGATACCGCTGATGTAATATTGTAAATCATCCATTTGAATCTTTAACATCTCTTTAAGGTTCTCTTGATTGTCCTTATCTTCGTATTAAGAGAGAAGGAATTTGACATCTTTGTTGAAGTTGTTGACCATCCTGAAGCCTTCATCCAGTTCAGTGAATTCACCCTTTTTTAGCTTCACCTCGGAGTCGAGGAATTCGATTAATCGTTTCTACAATAGTTGGATGTCCTTATACCCTTAAAAGGTGCTCACTAGGTGAGTTATTGGCCGGGGTTGATCTTTTTGAGCAGGATTTTTAGACTCCTAAATTTCCTTTTCTTTATTCTTTTGCTTCTCCTCCTCTAACTTTAAGTAGGCTTTTATTGAACTTGACGATAAGTTGAGGTCATTTACCTTCTTCTCTTCTTTTTCTATCAACCTCTCCTCTTCTAATAAATTCTTCTCCTCCTCTTCTTCTATTTATTTCATTTCTTCTTATTCGAATTCGTACTATTCCATTTACAATAATAGAAGCTCAGGGTCTATCTCCTCTTACTTCGGGATGATTTCCTCTTTCTTGACTTCTTATTTTGGTTCTCCCAATTCCTAATTTTTTTCTTTTTTTAATTTGATTCCTTCTTTAATACTATTCATAATTTTCAATACAAATTATATCTGCTCAAAGATATACAACTCGTAGATTTTCTCTCCCTCGTCCTTTTTGTTACCAATGATTAAGCAATCCTCTAATTAGAAATCTTTATATTGGTTCAAAATTCGATTAGTCGCATCCTTATCCTTTACCTCCTCAAATATAAGTTGATATGTTAACGAAAAAAGGTAGTTTTTGATCAATCTTTACCCCTCTTCTTTGAAATCAATGCACTATTGGGCCAATTTTTAAAGCTATTCCTACAAGAAGGGTTTAAGTCCTATTCTTTAAATACAATCAAACATAAATATCAAATTCTCTTTAATATCCTCTTCCTTTATATTGAATAAAGGTTTAGCATTTTCAAATAATTTTTCCATAAAATCTTTTTAACTTATGCTTGATAGTTCAATGAACATTTTTTACAGATTAGGTTGGAAATAATCCTTTACTTTTCTCAGATCCTCATCTAATGTGAGAGTAATGATCATCTTTTCTGAGTCTTTCCTGAAACTCTCCATAAAATCGTTAGTACCATAACTATAGTCTATAGTGTTCATACATAGGGCAGCTGAGATAGTCTGGGCGTACAATTATATATTTTAAGAAATTATCTCCCGAATTTTATTCAGTTTCTCGTCCCTGTCCTCCCTGATGTTCTAAAACATTTCACGGATGTAGGAAAGAATCGTTGAACTGATCTATTGCTCACTAAAGATAAGTTTCTGTTCTTAATAAGGTGGTTTCAGGCAGACCGTGTTAAGGCAGAAGATGCACCTATTGATGTTCTAGATCTTATCCTTCAAGGGGTTCTTCATACCTTCATAAAGAAGTTTCCAATAGTACTATTTATATTTATTCATAACCTCCTCATACTCAGAAAACACAGGGGATAGCTTCTCCCAATTACTTTGTTTTTTTTTAATACTCTCCTTCATTTCTGTCATCTTCTCCGTGTTGAGATCCTTAGTATCTTCCATTTCTTTCTTTTTTGCCTCGTTAAAGAAGAAAAGTTTGTGGGCAGCTTGGAACTAATTATTGATCCTTTTTATCAACTTCTGTTACCAGTAAATGTAAGTTACGTTATCTATAAAGATAGAGGAATCGTCTTTGTCGCGCTGAAGGTTATCTGATGTAAAAAATCCTTCTTCTCGGTTAAAAATTTATATTAATTTTTCCAGATTATTACAGGTGAGAGATTACAGCTAAATGAGTTGTTTGAGGTACCCTACATCATAATTAAGATTGTCCTTGGCGTAATAGTTCTTAACTGGAAGAAATATCGTTTAAATTGATAAGATTTATTGAAACTAAGATACTGATTCTAATAGTTCTTTAGTTGGTTAATTTGACTGAACAATCAAATTGAGTCTATTTTTAGTACTTATAGACTGACTGAGGAATTTCTCTAGGAATGCATAGAAAATCCCGACTTAAGACTCAAGTAGGGTGTTGTATTTGGTTCCAATTCTGATGCTCTCCCCTATGAGCTATTCGCCACCGTTTGACTGCAATTTTATATGTAGATCGTTCCTGGGGATAAGCATCGGCTGGGAGGAGTTTATCATCACAGGAATACACTTAAAAAGTTTTTCTGTACTGGGAGGGGCGGTTTTCTCATGGCAAGTCAAGCATCTATAGTATCTGCACTGCATGCAACCTTGAGCGGCTATCTACAACTGTTTGAAAGGTTACCCACAGTTGTAACAAGACTATTTAAGCAGGTCTTTATAATCCTTTGGGATATTGTCCAAAGGGTGGCCTTGGTCGCATTGATTGTTGTTCCTATACTTAGACCATTTGTCAATAAGCAATTATAAGATTTTCTTGCAATAATTGTTGACAATGTATGAATTTACAATATAATTTTAATTTTCTTTTGTTTTTTTTATGTTATCGCACATATACTTTAGGTTTACCTCAAGTTACTTCGGAAAATTTCGGTCCACAAATTTTATGAAATCATTGTATCCGTGCTATCCCTCGGGTTTGATGAGGGTCTCGATTTTCTCTTTTTCGTAAGAAAAAAAATAATATTGGTGGAATAAGTTTACGTAGTAGTAAATATCTCCATTTTTGTCGCCTGCTAAGGTTTCGAAATCTATCAATTATTTTAATTTCTGGTCCAGGACGGGTTTTTCCTCTGACTGCTGGTACTACTCCTATAATAATTATTTTTATTTTGTTATTTTTCCAAGAATGGTTTTCCCCCCATACCTAATATAAAGGTATTTCCACAACCCACAAGGAAAAAATAAACTTCCCTTCTGATTTTTCACAACCTTAAGCAAGAATTGGTAGTATAGGAGGGAGGCGTCCTCATTCTTCAAGAAATCAGCCGCAATAGTTGAGAATTCCTCATCGACTTTAAAGATCAAATTACTAACAACATGGAACACTTTAAGTATAAATTCATCTGTTTGTGTATAGTTTTCGTCAAGAATACGCAGTTGTACCTGATCGTGAAGGAGGTAACGGAACGTGAAATTTTGAAGATCGTCCTTTATAGAGTCCCTTTCATTGAAATTCCAAAGCATTTCTTGTTCAGCATATTGTAAAAAATTAAATAATAAATGGGTGGGATTGAGGTATTTAGCACCATACTTAATCTTCATTATCATAGTGTTTTTAAAAATATGTAGGATTTTTCTCTCAAAGCAGTCGAAGGGGAGGTCTTTCAAAAGCCCTATCATGTCAGACAAAGTCCCAAGGGATTGGAAGTCGTAAAGCTCTAATTCAGCCTCATTAATACTAGTGAAATCAGAGTCCCCATACCACCCCCATTCGGATACTATGGTATCCATCAACCATCTGTGAACTCTCTTCAAAACTTCCCAAAATTTCCCCTCTGAGAACATTTCCTTAAGCATATCACAATCTTTTTCGAAGTCATATTTAGGTTTCTTTAGCCAGACATCTTAACTTTTTTTACCATGTCCATCTAACTACTGTCCCTCATAAATAAGATCACTGACCCTTTTAGTATTGTAAATTGATTAGACTTCCTCTCCTTTGTAAGTAGTATCAAAAGAAAGACCCTAGGGGGTTAATCTTCCGTTAACTATCTCTAAATCTTGACTATTATTGTCTTCAAATGAAGCGTTAATGAGTTTCTAATCATCAAAAAAGTCATTTTCCTCTTTGATTTTGATTCCAAACTGACCATTTTAACGATCCTCCATCCAGGTCAGCTGTTTGAATTAGGAACCGTAGAAGTCGAGGGATTTCTCTGCTAACTACAATCTCTTTTGGTTCTTGAGCTTGTAGATCCAAAATTCGATGATTTGCCATTCATTAATAACGTTGTCTCCTATTATACCATTAGGTGGGTCATAAAAAGTAGCTGTTAAGGTTCCAAACTCCGTATCACCTTGATAGTTTCTGATAGTTGGTTTGAATGATGGAGGGTTGTCTTCAAGGTTTTAAATTACCTCGAAGTCGTAGATTCCAGATCGATCTACTATAATCCCTTCCATTTTTTCGATCGCACTAGATATAGTTTCTCTTTTTTTCACATACATATTAAAAGTTTTTCTTTCCTTACATTTCTTCATTTAAGCGCACCATTCCCCAAAAAAATCGGCTTTAGGGTCTGGAAGAATTAAAAAATTATCGTTATTCGCGAAAAAAGTTGCAAAGTTTATGAAGGCCTCTAGTTTCAGCATCGCCCCGGGGGTTTTGTAATCCTGCATAAGACCCTATACGTATTCAAAATTTTCTGATTTAATCATATCGTCGCTGAATCTTTTTTTTGTTACTTTTAAGAATCTTTTTATCAGATTTTTGTCCAAAAAATTATCAAATTTTTTACTTAATTCTATAAAATTCTTATTGCACACCTTTTCTTTATTTATAAATTGGAGTAGTGTAAGTATGATACATTGATGGAATTGGTCTTAAAAATCAGGTAAAGGACCTTAAAATAATTTTAAAAATTCTTTTTTCTGACTTTCTTGAGAATGGTCTTTGTTTTCTTCTTACTAGACCTCAGGTTGAGATTCTTGTATGTCTTATTTATCTTTAATCTCCAAGTAGTCTGTGACCAGGAAATAATCTGTTTTTAATTCAACTTATTTTATAGTCTATTCCATCATAGAGTAGATCAAAAAGAGGGCACATAGGGGTAGATTGGAGGAATTATTGGTTAAAAATTTTTTTACATCGAATTCTTTGGGTATACTTTTTTCCAGATCTTTTACAAGACCGAAAAATTAAATATCTTATTCAAATTTATCTCGTATTTCAAGAAGAATTGTAAGTATTTTTACTACGTTTTCTTAATTATTTTCTATTAAGGCTGGTTATAGTCTTTCAATGACCTCTTAGATTAAATTATTCTGTGTATTTAGTTCATCATGTCCATTAAAATCACATCCTGAATCTAATAAATGAGTTTATATTTTCATCCGGATTTCATCTAATGTTTATCCTTATAGTATTTCTTTAGAATATACTGGACCGTTTGTTGTTATTACATCTTAAAGTAGTAATAATGTATTCGCGTTATCAAAGTTATGGGGTTTAATAATCATTGATTGGATAATAAATTTTGGATTATTAAGATTTATAAAATTATAAAATTAATGTATTTTATTTAATTATTTAATAACTAACATTTAAATAATAAAAAAAGTTAATTTTTCTTTAATTTGCATTTTTAACTTCAATGAATTTTTAGACAATTATTCTTATCAAGAGTAGTGGTCTGAGGAAGTCATAATTGTATATACATTTTTTATTATTTTA
>JGI12421J11937_10001135_pt1 | contig 10749 bp, 21 predicted proteins | sample LakErihyJuly2011_2_FD_11937 | JGI IMG/M metagenome (IMG submission 11937)
AACTATTTCACCTACATCATAAGAGTAGACGTGGTAAACTTGATTTATCGTAGTAATTTTTTTATATTCGCTAACACTAACTATAGGTTTTTCTGCAGAAGAGTCAATGATTGTAATATCATTACGATCAATATAATCTTTAAACTTTACATAAGCGTTTTCTTTTGATTTAGATGCGGCAATTAATTCATCAGCATCTTCACTATATCCTTCAAACTGAATACTGCCAATAGGCCCGGATTCATAATGAATGTTTAGAATATATTTTGTTTCGGCATACGCTGGTTGCAAAAGATAGAAAAGTGATACCAACAACATTATTCACCATCCGCCGTATAATCATACCCTGTTACAGACTGAAAGAAGATGCCACTTACCTGATATCCAAATTTATCAGGCATGATAGTTTTAACTACCATCATCCAAGGGGTTACGGCTGTCACTATCATGCTTGGAAGATGATCGCAGTTTTTATTATCAGATATGCCATCACAATATAATGGCGTAAGATTATTTGATTCGATAACTTTGTTTATCTCATTTTGATTATTCTTGGCAATCACTCCAGTATATCTTCCAGCTGTCGTTGCCGATGGTGCCAATAGGTATGCGAAAGTTCCAATAATATCAAACCACGCTCTCTTGTCATGTGTGCATTTCTCGAAGGGAAGTCCATTTGGGCAATTGAATTCCCCTTCATGAGAGGTTCTGTTGGAATGTGTCTATCTTATCAAAGACAGTAAATGATGTTTTTCTATCTGAGCCACGAAGCTGGGCTTTACCATCAGTCATAATCCAACTATTCTTAGCATAAATCCAAACATAGTCCTCTACTCTTGATCCAGTCTTAGAGTTATAAAGGCATCCTTTCCACCGCAAGACTTGTCCATCAAAGTGGTTCTGATATACTTCTGATGGTGTAGATGCTAACAATAAGTCATTTACAATCTTTGGCGTTTTCTCTCCAAGAGAAGAGCAAACTGTAGAGATTTCTTCATAGCTAAGGTTAGCAACACACTCTTGCCATGCCAAAGATGTATTATCTTCATCAGGACACAAAGAACGTGCTGTCTCTCTGATCAAAGAGATAGACGGTGTTGCACGATTTGCAGTGATTTCGACTGCATCAAAATCAACTTCTGTTGTTTTAGCAAAGGACAAAGAAGAAAGAAATAGAAACATTTTCTTACTCTTGGTTGTAGTTTGTGATTAGAGAGTCCATAGGGTTTGATCCCGGCATATCTACGACCTGCTCAATAGCCCGAGTTCTTTCTTCAATAGACAATGCTTTTCTCTCAACAGTCTTAACCTTATTGTTTACCGCAACAACATCATTACTTACTGTAACAACCTCACTCCTTACTGCTACAACCTCCCTACTTACTGCCGCGATGCTTCTTTTCACAGAAGATACTTTAGTATTTGTATTCTCCGCGAGCAAAGTAATATTCTCTGTATTTGTAGAAGCAGCAGAAGCCAACTCATCTATCTGCTCTTTGCCTTGAATGATCTTCTCATTAAGAGATGCGAGACGAGCAGTTATCTGATCAATTTTATTAGAGTCAGCTTCAATCTTTTCATTAAGTCCTAGGACGTAGTTAGCTGAAAATACAATAATGATTGTAGATACTATAATAAAAAGATTTTTTCTATCTGGGTTTATGTCTTTATTTATTGCGTTAATATTGGGAGTGTCGCTCATTTTTGATACCACATTTGTTAGTGATTATTTGTAATGCAGATAGAAAAAAATTATGCGCCCATGCAGCAGTTATTAAATACCCAAAGTATCTAGGTTCCAAATCAGCCATTCTAAATCACTTGGAGAATTCTTTTCTATCCATTGAAAGAACTCTTCTTTTGTGGGGATAAAAATAAAAGCAAGAGACTCACCTGAAACACTCATGGTACATTTAAATGTTACAGATGACTTTCTTATTGTCCATATGATTATTCCATGCGAGTGCCTAGCAACTAATACTCCATCATCCCATACTACTATGCCACTAAAATTTGGATCTATATTAAGTGTCTCCCCTCTTTTAATATAGATGACTGGAGTAATGCTAGGCATGATATTATCTACGGACAGCTAATATTATAATACCAAGTGCATAAATCATGCGCAGACATACGCCCCTGAATATAGTGATGGTATGCCAAGCTAAAATAAGGAAATGGATTATTTAATGTACCCATTCTTTGGGGGGCTAGATAGCTATGAAAACCCATCAACCAACCGATAGGTTTTATCAACCCAATCTTACGGGAGCACTCATATAGTTCATCAAAATCATAATCAGGATTGACGGCCTCCATACGACTATTTTGAGTACGAATAACTGACATCATTAGTTCCATCTTGTCATAAACCATTAGTCCATCCTCCCTTTATGATTTACTGCTTCAGTTTTCTGCACAGTCTCAAAAGAAATACCATTTGTAGGAGATAGGTGCTTGCCTAACTGACAAGACTTACCTTTATTCTGACCGGAGTTATTTCGCCACATTTTAGAATAAGCGGATCTATCATCATCAGTCTTGAACTTTAAGATGGTTAGACCAGACATCTTTCCATCGCCCGCAGACACGCCCAAATAGCGTGGAGGAGAGTTATCCCCACCACGGCTTTCTACACAGTCTGGGCACTCATTAATCTTACCACCCATCTGTATCTTGCGAGCAGTATTCAAATCAAACTCGTCCTCACAATATATACATATGCGTGTGTTCATGCTTACCGATGATCCTTTATGTTTTTATAAATGGTGCCCACAGTTGGACTCGAACCAACATAATCCAGTTACGGTACTTCGTTTAGGAAACGAAGCCGGTATGAGGGCAAGTGATGGGATTTTAAAAGCATATACTGTATCACCCATCAAAATACAGGTGCGGATCTAACCGCTATGTTGTCCCCTCAAATCAAAAATCGGTTCCATGAATCTGATTATAAGCAGCAAGCAAATCATGAATAGAGATACAGGCATTGTAGTTTTTTAGATCTACATTCTTCATATCATTATTAGCATCTAACTGAGCGAGTCCATCTTCATTCAAAGAAACAAAGAAAGCATTACGGTCATATGTAGAGAAATCAGAAAGTGTTACAAACATAATATACTCCTAGAGAATAATATAGCGTAGATACAGACTAAGACTTCAGACTTCCCTTAGAGAACAGAAGAAACTGACTATCTTCTTCTTTCTTAGCAACAACAGTAGGCGAAACCTCACGGCTCCAGTTCTTCTGGACTTTCTTCATATACTTCTCGTCAGCATAGCCAAGATGCTTGGCCTTTCCTGCCGCACGAAAAGCAGCAATCTCTGCGGCCTCTTCTGCCTTACGAGCTGCCTCTGATTCTTGCATTTGAATAAACGGATCTTTCATATAACACCTCTCTCTTTACGCAGATAGTATAAGGAGAAAAGAAAGGAGATCAGATAATATCTAACATCGCCTATTTACGGTTCAACGCTCGCAATAGATTCCGTCCAAGTCTAGAATGTGGCTCTGCACCTCTAAGTCTGCAGTTTATCCTCTTTTGTAAATCAAAAATGATTTCTTCTATTTGATACAGCTCTATCATAAATATGCCTAACTCCATCTGCCCTTCCCGCATATCCTCTAAGATATCTAAAGATTCTCCAATATCTCCTCTATAATAGGCACTACGTAATCTATCTAATCCAAGGTGAACCAATAATACCTTTCCAGCATCTCTGCCGTCTAAGTATTTCTTTCTCCAGAACTTCAGTCTTTTATCTTTTAGATTACTTGCCAAGCTAGATTGTCTATGAGAGATTTTGAAAGGAGCACTACGATAGACCCAATTCTGGTAGGATCTATTGGACTTGGACTTTGACATAATCTTATTAGCATCACTCATAATAATCTTCCTCGTTATCTATTAAAGGCTGATAAAGACTGCTATCCTCCTCTGTAAAAAGTAGAGATTTTTGTAGATCCCTACAGTAAGGACAGATATTATCTTGTAATGGAACTTGATGCGCCGTGCAAGCCGATATAGATCTCCAATCTTCTGGATCATATTCTATAATCATATTCTATTAGCTCTCCTCTAAATAGAATAACCAGGATTTAAATCCTCGCTTAGAGAAAATGAATCCTGGTTATTGATATCTTTGTAAAGCTTTTGCCCCGGATTACCGGCTGATCATACCCTTGATCATTGAGTTATATGAACTGGCTCCAGCCTTTGTCATTGCTGGAGATGGAATACCAGAAGCAGGAACAATCTCTCCTTGCTCTTCAGTATTGGGTTTATACCAACCCTTTATTCCTCTGTCCTTTAAGTTCTTTCTATACCATTCTTTTACTATAGTATCGAATTTATCATTTATTTCACCACTATTGTTAGCAGGCTGAATCATCAGAGGTCTGATCTCAGCCTGTACTGCAGCATCTTGGGCAAAAAGATTTTTCATTTCGAACTTATCACTTTCAGAAATATTCCATAACTTTTTGGCTGCTTTATCCTCAAATGTTCCTTTATACCATAGATGGTCATATTGCCAGTTTAGTGGGCTCTCGGTGGGTGCCATTTTTGCTCCAGCGGTTGCTGAACTCTCAGCAGTTGCTGGTTCGTTATAGTCAGGGATATCTCCCTCTTGTTTCTCACCAATACTAAATTTATTTATAACTCCACCAATTGTGTCTTGCCAAAATGCAAAGACTCCTGCTAGAGATGGTGCATAGCGATTAGCCTTTGCAAAGGCTTGCCAGTCTTTACCAGCTTCTGCTTGTCCTGCTGCTCTTGCATATTCTGCAAATGCTGCGTTTGTAACATCAGACCAAGAAGTCTGATTCTCTAACTCAGATATCTTACTCTTAACAGTAGCGGAGAAAATACGCTGATATGGATCTTGGATTACATCGCGAATCAATCCAGCTAATTTTTTATTAAAATCTGTAATGCTCGTTGGAGTTGACGCATAGAACTTAACAGTAGTACCTGGTGTACCAGCAAACTCTCTGCCTTTATTATAAGCAGATCCTATGTTTCCAGTTGTCTGTGATAACTTTCTTATAGCTGAATCTAGTACATCAGCTTCTTTTCTTAAGCCGAGTTTGTCTAATCTATTGGCTAACTTAAAAAGATCTTTAATCATAACAAAATACTCCTATGAAACTGTTTCTATTTCATAGGAGTATTATTAGCAGATTTTATATTTTTTAATCCCAATCTGGTCGAATATGTAATCCTACTGGAAAACGAGGACGACCCTCATCAGTTAATCCTTGAAACTTTACCGTTAGCGGCTTACCAAGATAGGTATGAAGATCCTTCCACATAATAGAACGCTCTTCCATTGTTCCCTTTGGGCGAACATCAAACTCAACACCAGCTACACTTTTACATCTAAAGATAGCCATACCAGCTTCCCTGCCTTGACCTTCCTTGCCTCCTATGATTTCATACTCAGCATCCTCAAACTGCTTTACTTTCTGCAAGTCATAAGAGCGATTCTTAAACTGATAAAGACCGCCAATATTGCGAACCATCAGCCCTTCAAATCCTGCTTCAATACACTTTGCCTCCATAGAAGCTAAGCCTGTCTGTCCGTCTACTCTATTGGTAGGCACAATCATCAGCCTCTTAGTACCCTCTATGGAGATAGGAGTATCAACACCAAAGAGTTCCATAGTAGCACTACCCATCCATCTTTTGATAAACCTTTCTTGAAAGGTTTGATTCAACACAGGATTATCATAAATATAATAATGCAAACCAGGAGTATCCGATCCCCTCTTCTTGATTGCTGATGCGATTCTCTGGAATCCCCATCCATGCCTGTAGAGTTCCCCATCAGTACATTCTCCTTCTTTTAATACTAAACAAAGCTCTTCTTTTATCTCAGATGGAACATCCAGCATCTTACCCTTGCGACTCCAAAGATAAACTACTCCATCTTCCTTTTTAGCTAGACAACGAAAGCCATCATACTTAGGCTGCACAACCGCAGGGAATCTAATCTTTGCAGCATGGTCTTGCCACTTTTGGGCCAACATAGGAAGAAAGAATCCAGTAGAATCATCTTTGATACTACTGACTGATTCAGAGTACCCTTCGTCTTTCTTCTTGTTGAATAGAGAGCGTGCTTCAGAGCACGCTTGCTCATATGGTGTTGTCTCATTTGCTTTACCAATATTTTTTCCATCCTCAATCATGCGTGAGTCTAGCTGCTTCTTACCGTCCGCATACCCGTGCTCAACTTCTAGGTATGCAGTACCATCACCCAACTTTGTGACGGTAGCTTTCCATAGTTTGATTTTACCAGTAGTAGACTTACCATATAGAGTGGGAAGCTCAGTCATATTATATCCTCTCCATGTAGAATAACCATGTGGACACACGCGCCCACAGGGTTTGTTATTAGATTTTATTATTCATCTGTCTGGTTATTACACTCGCAACAAACCTCATCATCATGTTCAGTTTTGCGAGAACAATTACTACAGTAGTCATAGTAGTAACCTTCATCATGCGCGCCCCTATCTTGCATCTCTACGGGCACATGGAGAAAGACATAATCACGCTCTTTCATTGTTACTCCTGAATAATCTTTTGTTCATGTGCGTACGCAAGCATATACTCTTTCTCTCCAAGCATAGAGATAGAAAACATAGGCTTACCACCTTCCCACTTTGCCTCCACAAGACCAGACATATACATCCTGATCAAAGTATCATTTACCGCTGCTTCAGCGGTATTCATTCCAGAAACATCTGAAAGATAAGTAAGAATCTTTGGATCCATTTTTGTTCCTTACTTTGTAAGCTCAATGGCCGCACGCTCGCCCTTGTCCACGGTAGAGATGACAGTATCATCTACCTTCTGATGTAGATTGCTAATAGACCTTGGATTATCAGCAGCCCAAGACAGCAAGCCATACAACCCAATGATAATAAAGATAGTAAAAAGAAACTTATTCAAACTACACCTCCCGGTTAGAAAATCTTGATTCCACTTTCTTCAATCTTCTTTACAGTACGAGTCTTTGACCCAGAGAAAATCTTACTCTTAGTTGGCATAACACTCTTTGTATTACCCGGCTCAAAGTAGCTGATTAGAGCAGGGTCAATACCCTGGCTTAGAGCCGACTCACGAATATCTCCCCAGTAGTCTCTGGGGACAATACATCCCATTCCAAACCCATAATCACTACGACCCTTAGAAAGAGTAGTCCAGTAACCATTACCGGCATCATCTTTGAAGAAACCAAACTTCAGTCCATCGTGACTAACGATGATAGTATTATAAGACTTGTCGGACATTGGATACCTCTTTGGTTGTTCTCTTGACACATAAGGTATAGGGAAGGAATAAAGCAGATATGATAATAAGAATACCGACTATGATCCGTTGTAAAGCTTTTGCCCGGCTGGCTATCTTTTACTAATATCATTTATTATAAAGAAGAGATATATAATGAAAGAAATAATACAACTCTCCAGAGCATTGAGAAGTTTAGGGTATTCAGAACTTAGTAAGACCATCTTGAAGATTGGACAGCAAACAACTGGATCTAAATTACAAAAGATAGAGATATCTTCTACCAAGATCTTTGCTGATAGTAGCGATAAAGATAGTGCTGCAAAGGGTTATAAGCTATCTATTGTTCCAATTAATAATGGTGTAAAAGGCCAGCCTCAAACTATTGATTATCTATTTGAAGGCGGTGTAAAACTTTTGCCCCAAGGGGGGAAAAATCCTCAGGTTATTCTTACAAACATCATCGGTAATAATTCTATTACACCCGGAATGTTTTCCCTAAATCTAATGGATGGAAAAACAAATTTTGATTTTGGTCTGAAGCTAGAATAAATAAAGGGGCTTAGGCCCCTTTATTTATTTTGCAATGACTATNTCTCAGGCTTCAGAGTCTGATTGCTGTACGCTAGAATCCTCTGTAGCACCAGTACAACCAGTTAGAGTAGTAGTGCCGAAAAAAGCCAATGCGAATAATACAAGTTTCATTAGTTCCTCCTTATCTGCTTTGTGCAGAATAACATTATACTCACGAAAAGTTTTCTTGCTTAGACTATCTTTAGAAATCTTCCGGGCAAAAGTTTGACCCGCGTGTGTAAAAAAAGAACACGGTAGATTACTCTACCGTGTCTTAGGAGTTTGTTTAGGGTACTCCCGCCCTGTTACCTGACTCTAGAGAAAGAGGTTTTGGAAGCATATTAGATTACTTGTTGTCGTACAAGCATAGACGGAAGATTCATGCGTTTTGCTTCACTCGCACATACACATGGCATAACATGTGAGTTATAGGGTAGGTCTGTTTCGCCGGGTTTCCCCTCCACAGTTGCCTGCTAACCGCGCCTATAATGCGGACACTTATACAAGTGTGCGTAGTTTATTTTTAGGGATATCACTCCCCTTCTTCATCGGGCCACACCACCCCGACTATCCCCTGATTAGAGGGAACGTATCCTTTTATTTACCCGGAGGAATAAGGCTAGCGTTTCCAGCAGCACGCAGAGCTAACCCTACATGCTTACTGGTAGTCACGCTAATAAACTCACCAGAAGCCGTGTAGTCATATACATTTTTTCCATACGGACTACGCTTGGCGATAAGAAGATTGTATGACCACAAAGACTCTCCATCAGTAGACATGTGTTTAGTCTTTGCATTAGACCCACGCACGGGCTACAGAAATATTCTTCATATCATGCTCCGATTACTATAGTATAAAGAGGTTTTACTTCATATACAACTTCGCCATTCTGTTCTAAGCAACGAGAGCCATCAAAGTACCAACGCCATAGTGCCCCATCTTCACCGCGCATACAGATGTATGATCCCTTCTCTACAAACGGGGCAATAGCCCCAAAAAATACTTCATCTTGACCTGACTTCTCTCCCGAGAATGAGATACCATCTATGTCTCCACTATCGGAAACGTAAGGCTCCCATCTCCACACACGCATAGCCTCTGTCAGAGACAGAGCTGCCAAGACAGCATCAGTATTTACCCACGAATACCACCTACTCGTTTCCGCCCCTCTCTCGAAGGATTCACCGTGCATCTTATCCGAAAGATTCATTACTGACTTGATAGCAGCAAGAGCATCACTAAAGCTAGCCTTTGGAATATGAAAGCTGGAATCTTGCATGTTCATACAATAGCCCATATGACACCTCACACAACCAATATACGATGGAAAGAAAGTAGATTAGAAAAATCTGGGACACCTGTAAGCCCGTGCCCCCCTGCGGCGGTTACTCTACTTCTTCTTAGCAGTAGCAGGAGCATCAGTAGGGGCGCGAGTGAGCGACTTACCAGCGGACTCTACAGCATCAACAGTAGAGGAGAGAAGTTCTGCTACAGCCGCAAAGTCATCAACAGAGATGCGTGCAGGCTTAGCACCCTTACCGCTCTTTACACGAAAGCTCACAATCCCATCTTCAATCTGGAGAGTGCGGCGTACAACCTCATCAGCAGGGAGGCTTTCATCCTCAGCAATCTCAGGAACGCCGTTCTTCGCAGCTTCGGTCAGAACGGCAATAGCCGCCCGAAACTCAGCGAAAGGAAGAACCTGTGCCCCGCTGCCCTTACCCTTGTTAGTGGTGAAAGTAACCATGATATCACCATCATCATTGGGCTTGACAGAAAGAGTTTGCTTGATAAGGGTGACAGGATTTTCAGTAGATTCAGTGGCAAAGATAGCAGACATGATAGACTCCAAGTAATAAGCGGGATAGAGCGTTAGATAAAGTAACTTAGCTGCCCGCGTTTCAGCTAGTCACTACTTACAGAGAGTGGGAGTGTTGGATTGCTTGCTGCCTTCCGACGTATAGAGTATAAGGAAAAGATAAACTGGATTAGTTATTTTCTCTACCTTTTATTCTTACCGTCTTTTGACCTTCGCTTTCCGTTTCCCTCACGCCTATAGTATAATGAGAAAATAAAACAAAGTAAGAAAATATGTAATGCTTTTGCCCGGCGAGGCCGGGGAATCGTAGCCTTGAAAATCTTACTTTACTTTCTTCCAGCCTTATATTGAGGATGATAAGAACCACGGAAACTAAATTGGAATATAAAATGATTAGAATCATCTTTTTCTTTGCAGCCAGCCTCATTACTCCAGTTGAAACAACTCCTAATATTCAGGTAGACTATCTAGAGTTTGATGCAGTTTATCTGCCGCCTAACTACTCCGGCCCTATTGTGGCTATTCCAGTAGATGATAACTGCTTTCAGTAAACATATAAGATAGATTAGACATAGGGAGTTTTTCCTATGTATTTTTTATGTCAAACTTTTGCCCGAAAATCTACTAACATTTTTTACAATACTTGTGACTGCTGTTCTTTGCAGTTTAAATTTTTTATATTAGGAGAATGTATGTTAAAAGAATTAACTAAAATTGCCAACAAGCTAGATGGGCTTGGGCTGACAAAAGAAGCAGATCTATTAGACAAAGTTATTTCCAAAATGGCTGGGATTGGAAGGGGTACTCCAGCATATATGTCAAAAGGGCCTGAAGACTCAGAGCTAGAAGTGAATGAGTCTGGAGAATTTGGATACCCAGAAGGAACAGCTCTAAAGGGAACAGATCGCCCTTCTTATAGGGGTTTTGAGGCTAAGCTAAGAAGAACCCCTCATACACTTGATGATTTCATCTCTGCTACAACCGGCTGCATTAATGATATCTTTGATATGATAGAAAAAGCAGGATACGGCCCTAACTCTGTAATGCATCTTAAAGAA
>JGI12421J11937_10001136_pt1 | contig 10746 bp, 8 predicted proteins | sample LakErihyJuly2011_2_FD_11937 | JGI IMG/M metagenome (IMG submission 11937)
AATACGAGCAACAAATTTAATTATTTGAAACATTTAGACACTCGAAAACATAAAATACTTACCAATACTTACCAAAATCTTGCCAAAAATGCCACACCATTGTATGAGTGCTTATGTGGTAAAAAATATAAACACAAGCAAAGCTTGTATGCGCATAAAAAAGTATGTTTGCCTAGTGCAAAACTGTGCAAACAAAGTGTTGAAAATAGCAACATTGAAGATTATAATATTGATTTTAAAGAATTAGTATGTAAAATGATGACAGAAAATAACGAAATTAAAAATATGTTGGTAAAAGAAAATAAAGAATTACGATCACAAATCAGTGAATTAATTCCAAAAGTAGGAATGTATAATAATAATACTATAACAAATAGTAGTATAACAAATAGTAGTGTAACAAATAGTAGTGTAACAAATAGTAGTGTAACAAATAATAAATTCAATATTCAAATATTTTTAAACGAAAAATGTAAAGATGCTATAAATATGAAAGATTTTATTGAATCTATAAAAATTAGCTTACAACAATTAGATTTAATACAAAGCAAAGGATTAGCAGAAGGTTTAACAAACGCTATATTAGAAAATATTAGCAAACTAAGTTTATATAAGCGCCCCATTCATTGTACTGATATTAAGAGAGAAACATTATACATAAAACACGATGATATATGGGAAAAAGATAAAACGAAGGAAAGTATAAAAAAGGCAATCAAAGAATTATGTCATAAACCATATTATACATTAAAAGAATGGTTAGATAATAATCCTAATTACATGAATGATGAAAATAAACAGCATTACTTTATACAAACCACGCGCTCGTTGGGAAAAAAATGCGATAGTTTTGATGATAAAGTAATCAAAAATATATGCTCTAAAACATATATTAAAGACGCATAATGTTAAAATATTATTTTATTATGACATAACATAATAAAATATACTATGGAAAAATATACTATGGAAATATTGATTGTATTACCAAAAAGTAATTTTTTAATCAAGTAGTTTTAAAATAGATAACGCGTCAAGGCGATCATCTGGATTGTCTTGTAGCATATGATTCAATATAATATGCTTTATTTTTTTGGGACTTTTATACCAACGCAAAATGTTTTTATCAACAAATCTTTTATTTTCAAATAATTCATACAATAATGCTCCACAAGAAAAAATATCTACTTTATTTGTATAATTTAAGCATTTTTTCATTTCAGGGGCCATATATCTGTATGTTCCTACTCCATTTGTTAAGTCATTTTCATATAATACATTCAAACCAGAATCTAATTTATTTAAACTTGTATTTGATAAAGTTTTAGTAATGCCATAAAATTTGGATAATCCAAAATCGGTTAGTTTTGCTAATTTGGAGTTTGTTAAAATTATATTTGTAGGTTTAATATCTCTATGAATTACAGAATAAGGTTTTCTATTATGAACATATGCCAGTCCTCTTAATATATCTTTTGTAATAGACATTTTTAAAGATTTTGTTAATAAGTTATAATTATTTTGTAAATTTTTATTTGGAATATATTCCATTATGATTATAAACGGATCATCAATATATCCTAAAAATTGAACAATGTTTGGATGATGTAATTTGCTCATAATATCTATTTCTCTTAATATTAAATTTTTGCTATCTTTAACTATTTCGGGTCTTAACACTTTCGCAACAACAAATGTTTCTCTCCATTTTGCCAAATAAACCTTGGAAAATCCTCCTTCGCCTAATAATCTATCTTCAAAAATGAATAATTCCCAGGGTGGAATTTCCCAATCCCCAAATATCTTATTTTTCAAATGATAATATTTTTCCGGAACACTATCTGTATTTTCTCTATTTGTTGAATAATTATTTATCATCCCATTAACAAACATCTTTTTTAACAATTATTTAAACTACATAAGTTGTACTTAAATACTATAAATAAATGTTTTTTTTGAAAAAACAAAAATCAAGTATAACAAAAATCAAGTATAACAAAAATCAAGTATAACAAAAATCAAGTATAACAAAAATCAAGTATAACAAAAATCAAGTATAACAATAATCAAGTATAACAAAATTAGGTAATAATAATTTTCTCTTTATATAATATATCTATAGACCAAATTATGTATTTTAGTAAATTTACTAGAAAGCAAAGTAAAAAAAAATATATCAAATCACAACAACAAACTGCTAGAAAACAAAGTATAAAAAAATATATCAAATCACAACAACAAACTGCTAGGAAACAAAGTAAAAAAAAGTCTATAAAATCATTTTTATTACCAAAAAGAAGTAATAAAACAGAAAGCAAAAGTCCTATAGAAAGCACTATTGACTCAATAATCTCAAATATAACAAAAAAAAATATAAGTGCCGATGAAAAAATACAAATGATTTGTGATGAATTATCACAATTAAAAACAATCGTTTTTTACGGTGTATTAACATTACCTCATATTAAGTCTATAGATAGCAAAGACACTATTAATAGTGGACAAACAATTGGGGGTATGATTAGGCATGAAACAAATGAACAAAAATTAGCAAGATTAAAAAAAGAACTTACGAAAATAGAAAAAGAAATAGAAACTACAATATCGAATATAGATAAAAATGACATAAAATTAGCAGCAGCAACAATAAAAGCAATAGAAGCAGATGAAAAAGCAAGACAAGCTACTCCAAAAAACAAACTAACACTAGATAAAGAGGCGGCTGCCAAAAAACAAACAAAACAAAGTTTAGAAACAAAAAATGTTGATTATAAAATAGCACTTTCAAAATATCAGAATGAAAGACAAGCACTAAGCGTCGAAATAAGGCAATTAGATGCCGATGCTACAGAACGAGAAAATAGAGAAGAAGAAAGAAGAAGACAAGAAGCATATGCTATGATACACGCCGATACAGTTGCGAGGGAAGTAGAGATAATCAATGATTGTTTAATAAAATACAAACATCAATATGTTGATTTTAATAATCTTTTACAGCAAATAAGAGACTACAAAAATGGGTTTATTGAACAAATTAATGCTATAGATTCACACTTTGAACATATGACTAATAATATACTAAAAAGTATTGGAACAGAATTACAGAATATAAATAAAACAAATTACGAGAAAAGATTATTAAACTATAAAAGTGCGAGACAAGGATTGCCACAATATCAAAATTTACTAGATAAATTAGAAGCTTCAACAAACGCAGTAAATGATTATAAAGCTCGAATACAAGGATTACCAGCGGTGATCGCGCCAGCAGGTTATACAGAAGAGAACCGCATTAACCTGAGATGTGAAAATCAATTTATTATCACAAACGCAGATTGTAATAAAGTTTTTCGCTTGGTGCAAGCTCGTAGGATATCAAACGATTCAGGGTGTAATATATTAGATGTATGGTTAAAAAATACAACAAGAATGATAGAATTAGAAAAAGATTTGTTTTCAAAAGGATACAAAGGTTCAATATATTTAACAGATTATAATATATACAAAGAGGAATTTGAAAAAATAGAGAGTCATAAACTCGAACAAAAATTAAATATAGCGTTCGAAAACTCAACAATAAGAACCGAGCATACTATTGTTAAAACTAAACGTTTGAGCAAGTTTGGATCAGGATTTTCATGTATTTTTTACTCTGATCTTGATAAAACCGAAGCAAGAAGACTTGCTTCATTAGAACACCGACGGGATAATTTTCATTTTACGGCACATTTAGATCAAGGTGATGTATCTAGAAGAGAAGACCTCCCTTCCCAAAACATCAACAGGTATTCAAGTGGTTCAATTCATCTTACAGGAGATTTTAATATGTATAAAACAAATATGCGACCATATATATTTATAGAAGATACAGATCCGCCACCCATTGATGGGTTTATTGGATTGCCTCGTTGTATTCAAATACTACCTGTTTATCCAGGAGATGCTACAGAAACGTCAGAGGTTATATATGTAGGAAGAATAGTAACTGATACACTAAATACATATTTAAAAGAATTAGCTATTGATTCTCAAATGCTAATAAAAGAACAAGCACACAATGATAATTTTCATAAAAATACTTATCTCCCAATATTTAATGAATTACAAAAAGAATTACCAAAACAAATAAAACTTGTTAAAAAACAAAGGTATTTAGCTAATATACAAAGCTTTGAGGTAATCTTAGTCCAAATTAAAGAAGCTTTACAAGATCTATTAGACATATTTAGACAAGACGACGATTGTAAGATATTTTTTGAAAACTATATTAACGAATCATATAAAGAAACAACAAAGACTACAGATGAAGAAATAAACAGAAAGAGAGATAAGTTTAAAGATGTTGATGAACCGGGCATGGACCGTGCCATTTTAGTTAAAATAGCGAGGCAAGGTGTAAAATTAGAAAATGTTTTCCCATTAGAAATTTTTCCAGCAGGTGGGCATTTAAACCTAGAGGACATAGCAGCTGAAGCACTAAGAGCAGAAGCAGAAATAGCACTAGGAAAATATAAGAGAAAAAAATATACAAGAAAAAGATTAAATAAAGTATCAAAAAAGAGACGACGTAAAATCTTAAGAAAAAGAACAAACAAATACTCTATTTATAAGACAAAATCAAAAATAAACAAAAATAAACAAAAATAAACAAAAATAAACAAAAATAAACAAAAATAAACAAAAATAAACAAAAATAAACAAAAAATAAACAAAAATAAACAAAAATAAACAAAAATAAACAAAACGAGTATTTTCATTTAGTAAATATTAACTAAATAAAAATATGCGACACCGATGAGGTTCGAACTCATGCGGGCAATGCCCAATGGATTAGCAATCCATCCCCTTAACCACTCGGGCACGGTGTCAATAAAAAACGGTGATAGCAGGGTTCGAACCTGCGCGGGCTATGCCCAACAGATTTCAAGTCTGTCTCCTTAACCACTCGGACATATCACCAATTATATATTATTATTAATATATACATTATTAATAATATATTTTTAAGTAGTATTAATAAAGCAATTATTTAGTATAAATAATTAAATAGTATTAATAAAGCAATTATTTAGTATAAATAATTATACAGTAATAATATATATTAAGGTTACATAATGAAATCAAACACTTATAGCGGGGGGATAAAACCATACGAGGAAATTACAGAATCAATAAATACCAAATCTGACAGGCAATCATCGCCCGACTCGGTGTTGTTGCGTCCTGAGGCGAGCCCACTACCACAACTAACAAAGCAAAAGAGTACTAGCCAAAGATTTGAACCTACTAGCGATGAAATCAACATTGAAAAAAGTATTGACGAAATATTCTTAGATGTTGGAAAACAAAATCTTAGTTCTTATGATGAAATAGAAATGATTCGTGAAAGATTATTACAATTAAAAACAATTCAATTTCACGGCATATTAGAGATACCTTATGTATTATCACCATCTACTACCGACGAAGACAAAACAACATCAAGTGGTGGCACCGTAAGTATCTTCAATAAAATGAAACAACAGCAAAAACAACAGCAACAACAGCAAAAACAAGATATGAAAACTAACTTGGACACGCGATATGAAAAAATAATAAAACTTCAAGGCGATAAAGAAAATTTACTCGAAAGAATAAAAAACTTAAGTGTCTTCGATAATATAAGTAGATTAATTTTATATAATGAGTTTGTCAACTTGTCTAAAGAATTATTAACTTTGACAGATACCTATAATCAAATTATAAGAGATAATAGAATACCTAATATTCCTAAGTTAAATGAAGACAGAGTGGCAAAAAAAAAACTGGGTATCGTAAGCAATACAACAGAACCATTATCAGTACAACAAGATGTTAAGGAAACTATAGCACAACAAGCGCATGCGTTTTACTCAAAAATTACTCGCGCAACACTTGAGATAGAAAAAAACAGAAAAAAATATATTGAAGAATTTTATTCAATATTACATAATTATGAGAGTAGTCCTGCTATGATAATACATGATAGAGAAGTATCTAAACTCATATTTGCATTAAAAAAATTAAAATTAGAAATTACAAAATCAAGAGAAATAATACTACAACACAAGAGAGGGTATATAGAGTTGGATGAAAAAATGAGTGAAATAAGAACACTTATAACTACTACAATAAAAGAAATTAATAAAATTACAAAACCGGCTAAAAAAGATAAACTATGTCCTAATATTCGTCCGGACGATCTTAAAATAATCCAATATGAAAACCAAACTACAATCACCGAAGATGATTGTAATGTTATTAAATCATTAGTTGGGTGCCAAGAAATAACTATAGCTACAGCGACTAAATATTTGAATGTGTGGAAAGATAATTTTAAGAATATGATAGATACACGTAAAATTTTGTATTTGAAAGGATATACTTACACATCTGCGCTAAAAGATAACCAAATATATCAGGATGTAATGAGTAATATTAACCATAAAATATTCATGTTAGAATTAAAAAATGCTTTTATAAAACCTGTACGTGGAAATTTATATGTTAAGGTTAGATATAAACCAGGGCAATACATGAATAGTGATCCTTGTCATATGTTCTTTTTTTATAGTTACACATATAAAAATGCAGAAATACAACCAGAGAAGAATGGGGATTTTCATTTGACAATCCATCTCGGTTCAATACCAGAAGAAAATATTGATATCTATGATTTTACACAAGGTAAAATTCATTTACGTACTGAGGCTAAAAATTATAAAAAAAGCGCAAACTTACTACCCCATATTTTTACGAAGAGAAGAGATAATTTTACAGGAGGAGGAGCAGCAGCATCAGTAGCAGCAGCAGGAGAAGCAGATATATGTATTCAAGTAATACCCCTTTATCAACCAACTGCTCACCCTAGTAATGAACTTATATATATTGGAAGAGTAGTAGTAGAAGCATTAAATGACTATTTACAGGCCTTACAAATTGATTTACTAGAAGGAACAGATAAAAAATTAATCGATGACCTAAGTTCCTTTTTAATAAAAAGACCAAACCAATATTTAAAACAAACGTTACAAAATAGAATTAGAATATTAGAGACTGAAGTCTTAGTAATACCAAAACCAATATTAGATGAGATGATAACTGGGTTTTATATAGATAACTTTATAATTAATCAAGAATCAATACAGAAGTTTTTTGAAGCACTCGCATCAATAAATAAGTTCATCCAAGAACAAAATATATATATAGAAAGAATAATTATATCCAAACTTACTGAAGATGATTACACTAACATTATCGCTGAAGCGAATGAAAGATTAAAACAACTTAAGATAAAAACTCTAGAAGGCGGTAGAAAGAAACGAAAAATAAAATATACTAAAAGGAGATATAATAAAGTCTCAAATAAAAGATATACTAAAGTCTCAAATAAAAAATATAATAAAGCCTCAAGAAAAAACGGAAATTATAATAAATAATAAATAATAAATAATAAACAACAATAATAAATAATGAACAATAATAAATAATAAACAATAAACAACAATAATAAATAATTTAAAATTATAATAAACAATAACTATAGTAATGAGTTATGTATATTTTATAAAATCAACACACGGTTCAACATATATAGGGGCAACAGTCGACTTAGACAGGCGTATAAGACAACATAATAAATTGATTGTTGGTGGAGCACACGCTACATCTATGAAAGTTGCCAAGGGCGAAACATGGAGTTATTATTGCTATGTAGAGAATTTTCCAAATTATAATGAAGCATTAAAATTTGAATGGAGATGGAAGCACTTATCACGACAAATTCAAAAAGAGTGTCCCTCTTTAAATCCAACAGAAAAAAGATTGGAAGCACTTAAGCGTTTATTAGCATTGCCCAAATCAACAACAAAAGCAATTGAATATAAAGATTGGGAAAAAAGTCCAAATGTTGTTTATAGTTCTTAAAACGCTAAGCTAATCAATTTTTTGTATAGTATAAAAAAAATTGATTAGCTTTATTTATAATATATGTTATGTCCTCAGATCATAAAGCGCTATGAACACTATTACCATTTGCGTTCCTCGCATCAAGCTCTTCAAGTTCATGGACTACAGATTCGTAGAGCAGGCATTTGAAGCAGCCTACGGAAAAGACTGCGTTCGCTGTATTGGGTTCTTTCCAATGATTATAAACGGGGCGCGGTTTTACAAGCTCGAGGTGACATTAGTGTGTTCAACGGAGCAAGCGCTGAACATGCGATCAAAGTTGAACGCCGGAGACCAGGTCTTCTTAGACGTCCCATTTTATCAGTATGTTGAAGGAGCCATGGTAGAGAAAAAGCATGTATGGAAGTGTGTCAAGTTGAGCTTCGACAGGCCGCGGCGAAAAGTAGAAGGGGACTATAATGAGTGGTCGCGAAAGCTTCAGTTGCTCCAACCTGTGCCGGCAAGTATGACGAAATTAGAACATCTTCTTCGTGAAACGGCAGCGTGTGCAAAAGCATGCAGAAGTAATGTAGATGACGCATTGTTAAGAGCAAAGGCATATGCCACGACACAGAAAGAATGTGATGGGTCGCGTTCTCAAGAGCTTGCTAGATTTGAAGAACATTTAGAGCGAGTTCGATGGCACAATAACAGCATTGTCCATAGTCTTGCTTGTGCTTGTGAACAGGTTCCTCATATGCAGAGTAGTTTAAGCAACATCACACGTTAAGAGGCTAAAAACTAGAATAATGGTAAAGGGTGTTTGTATGGGAGCATGTTGTGTTTTTTATTTTTTATGTTTATTTTTTAAACATAAAGCATATTTTTGTATACTTAAAAAAAATTGATAACCATTTTTTTTATACATAGCTAATGTCTAGCAAAAATGGCACCAACTATTTACAACATCAATAAGGCGCAACTCAAAGCAAAGATTGCCGCGTTTGATTACGATCATACTCTTGTGTGCCCAAAAGATGGCAAAACCATGCCTTCCGATGTTGAAGATTGGAAATGGTTGTATCCAAACATTCCAGATGAACTTAAGCGTTTAAACGACGAAGGCTTCAGTATTGTGGTTTTTACAAATCAGTCCAAACCATGGAAGGTTATTCAAATTCAGTATGTCATGCAGACTCTCAAAATTCCCATTTTCATTGTGGTGGCAAGCGACAAGTGCGATTACAAACCAAACCCCATCATGTATGATGTATTGGTTGGAAGTGCCAAAGTTATTAAAGAACAATCTTTCTTCGTGGGAGATGCGCTTGGAGGCAAGGGGGATTGGGCAGACAGCGATAAAATGTTTGCGCAAAACATCGGATTAAAGTGTCAAAGTCCGGAGAAGATGTTTGCTGTTAAGCAAGAGGAGACAGTTTTAGAAATTCCCCAACTTAATTTGTCTGATTCCAAACAAGTCGTGATTATGGTTGGTTATCCGGGATCGGGCAAAAGCAGTGTTGCTAAAAAGATTTGTCATAATGAGCAGTTTGTGTTAATTCAAGGAGATGTGTATAAAACTTCCCCCAAAATGATTAAAGTTGCGTTGCAAAGCGTTAAAGAGGGCAAGTCTGTCGTGTTTGATGCCACAAACAGTTCTTGTAAAAAGAGGAGCGAATACATTGAATTTGCTAAAAAGCATAACTTGAAAGTGGTATGCGTCCATATGTCTACTTCTTTGGAAATATCATATAAGCGTAACAAAGAAAGGGATCCCGATCAGCAAGTTCCAAAAATTGCTTACAGCGTCTATACGAAGCATTTTGAAAATCCATGTGTGGAAGAAGGATTTGACTTGGTCGTGTTGTGAATCACGCCTTGTAAAGCATGTAAATACTAAAATTTTTTCTTTTTTCTTTCAATTATTAATTATTAATTATTAATTAATAATTCATATTAAACTATTAATTATTAAAATGCTATACTTTTTCTAATCATACTTTTTCAATAATCTCTCCTTTCAATAATTTTGGTTCCACATTATTAAGCATAACAAAATCTTTTTTACGCCTATATGAACATATATATACTGAACCTAAGCAACTCGCAATAAATAATAATGCTAAACTATTAGCATATATGTTTTGTAAGAGGCATACAATGTAATTTAAAGTGTCCGTGTCAATAATAACTTTATCTTCAAGACCGGTTATAAAAAGAGAAATAACATCTTCACTTGTATCATCATATATTTCTTTTATATCATCATATGTGGTTAATACATCATTATAAGAGTTTAAATCAACCACAACTAATGTTTCCAGTATATCCATTATAATATAGTATTATAAAAGATTATATTTTTAATTTTAAATCATTTTTATATTTTTATTTTAGATTTATTCACATATAAAAAGATAAAAAAAATTTACAAGTAATATTTAAAATCCTACTCATCAGCATAAAACACATATTTCTCCATTTTCATCGCTATAGCACAATTTTTTTAATCTATAATTTTTGGATTTTAATGTAAAATTTATAGTCTTTATACAATTCACGCAAGGTTTTGCGTTCATAAGTTTAGTACCGCTGTTATTTGTGCGAAATACAATAAGACTTATAGGATTAATTTTTTCTGATTTTTTAAGACGACTTACACAATCAACTTCAGCATGAACGCAATCGTTATTTTCTTTACATGCTTTATTATTCATATTATATTGATTATGTCCAAACGCATAAAACACACTGATACTTTAACTTAGGTGAGAACGCTACACAACCAATTTTTGCTTTTCCATTGTCTTTGTTCTCAATAGAAGCACGCAAAGGAACATA
>JGI12421J11937_10001142_pt1 | contig 10713 bp, 4 predicted proteins | sample LakErihyJuly2011_2_FD_11937 | JGI IMG/M metagenome (IMG submission 11937)
CAGCATGATATTGAAAAAAAAAAAAATCAGCCCAATAATGTTCAGCTTACGGCATGGTGGATGTCATATGTGCCGCCGATAGTTCTTTCGGTTTTAACCGCGTTATTTTATTACCCGTCACTCTCCTATCCCTTTCAGTTTGATGATCTTGCAAATATTAGTAAAAAATTTGAAATTCGCTTCTTTGATTTGAGCGCACATTTATTTAAATATTCAAGGTGGGTTGGAGAGGTTTTAAATCGACTCAATTACCAACTTGGCGAGTACTTTAGATTTGGTGGTGGTGGATTTGATCCCTTTTATTATCGTGTTGTTAATGTGTGCCTGCACATTTCAACCGGCATGTTGGTTTATGTTGTTTTTAAAAAATTATTACAGCGATTGCCCCAGAGCTTTTTCTTGCGATCGCATGCGCTGAGTATTGCGAGTGTGACTTCAGCCTTGTTTCTTTTGCATCCCGTGCAAACGCAAACGGTTTCGTATGTGATTCAAGCGCGACTTGAGGGGATGGCAACATTTTTTATTTTGCTCGTCTTGCTTGCAATGATTACGGCATTTGAGTCTAAAACAGCGGTAAAAAAATATTTATTTCAGGTGCTGGCAATCGCAATCGCGTTTGTTTCGTGTGGCACGAAAGAAATTGTCATTGTGCTTCCGTTTTTGACCGTTTTGGTAGATCTCTTTTTCTTTGCGGATGGTGATTACAAAAAAGTTTTGAAAAACTGGTTGTTTCATCTGACTGTTGGTGTTGTTGTTTTAATTACCCTTGCAAAATACATTAACCCAGATTTTTTCATGAAAATTGTCGGGATGAAGGCCTCTGTTTCAAATAATCGCGGAAATATTTTGAATAATTCTTATTCACAGATGATTACGCCATTTCATTTTTTGATTTCAGAATTTAAAGTTATTTTGCATTACATTGCCATCTTTTTTGCGCCATTCAAATTGAGTGTTGAGTACGATTGGAAGATGGTTAAAAATTTTTTTTCATTTGACTGCATCACGCCGTTTATTGTGTTAGTTGGGCTTGGTGTTTTGGCGATTTATCGCTGGATAAAAAACAAAGAATCGGTTTATGCATTTAGTTTGGCATGGTTTTTTATTTCAATCGCACCACGATCAACCATTATGCCATCACCTGAACTTGTCTGTGATTACAAAACGTATTTGGCATCAATCGGCATTTTCTTTTGGATGGCTGTCATGATCGTTAAATTATATGAATTAGCCTGCACGTATGATTTTTTTTCTGAAAATATTTTTACGCGCAGAATGCAAACAATGGCGTTTAGTTTCATTTGTTTTTTTGGACTTGGTTTTTCTGCGTATTCGCGAAATTTGGTGTGGGAGACCACGGTTTCTTTCTGGCTTGATATTGTTGAAAAAGCACCAGAAAAAGCTCGTGGGCAAAATAATTTAGGTGTAGCGCTTTCCGAGTCCGGCAGATACGAGGAAGCTACACCTTATTTTATGAAGGCAATTACGTTAGATAAATTTTATTCAGATCCTTGGAGCAATGCGGCAGTTGTCTATTCGGTAAAAGGCGATGATGACAGGGCCATTCATTGCCTCAAGGAAGCTGTCAGGCTCAATCCTGAATATGCGGAAGCTCATAATAATTTAGGTTCAATGTTGATTCGCAAGGGAGATTTTGTAACCGCTGAAGTGTGCTTAAATAATGCATTGGCCATCAGGCCGCACTACGGTAAAGCGTGGTTCAACAAGGGCCGCATGTATCTTGATCAAAAGCGCAATGAAGAAGCCTGGACTGCGTTTGTGAAGGCAACACAGGGAGATTTGGATATTCCAAATGCGTTTGATATTTTGGGGCAAGTTGGTTTGCAATTATGTAAATATGAGCAAGCGGTGGTTGCTTTTGAAGAAGCGATTAAGCGATCTGGCGGGGTTGCAGAACCTCAAACTAAATTTAATTTGGCAAATGCATTATTTTTAACCAACCGTTTGCCGCAAGCGCGAGAACTATTTAAAGAATTGAGCGAACAACATCCTGACGAACAACGATTTGCGTATAATTTTGCAGAAACAATGTTCATGCAGGGGGATTACAGTCAGGCCTATCCGGTGTTCTCATCTATTGCTCAGCGTTCAGACGTTTTACCAAATGCTTCAATGCGTACGGCGCAATGTCTTGAAAAAATGGGGCAAGTGAAGGAAGCTTTTGAATATGTGCAAACGCGCATGGCAAGCACAAATGCTCAGCCAATCATAAATGTATTAAGACCTGAGCATTCGCGATTAGAGTTAGCTTTACATCTTAAAGAATCGGGTGGCATGTTGACGTCAAAAGATTTACAACATTTTTTGGGTAAAAACTCTCAAGATAGTGTAGCATAGTCCTCGTTCTGTAAAACTAGCATCATCGGAGCTGTTATGAATAAGACATCGCAGTATCTTGTTTTTGTTGTGCTCTGTCTTTCGGCATATTTGTTTTATCAACAAACATTTCAAAGCAATGTTTTGTTTGATTCATTTATGCAGAATGAACGTATATCGAGTGGCCTGCAGTTGCAAGATGGAAGTGCTGATGATGGTGAATCTATTTTTGCACCTCGTTGGGTTATACAGTCTTTTAATCAATCAGCTATCACTATTTTTGGTATTTCTGTTGAAAGCATTCGAGCACAAAATTTCATATTACATTTATTGATCTGTTTACTGTTATTTTTCACCTTAAATTTTCTGTTTGACCGAGTGCCTTCTGACTCTTGGATCTTTAGGCGGCGACATAGGATTACGCTGCTGTCGATTGCGTTATTTCTTTTTCATCCTGTTCAAGTGATGACTGCGTTAAATGTTTTACAGATGAGGCTTGAAGCAATCCTTATGGTTGTTTTTATGCTGACATTGGTCTCTTTTTTGAAGGTTATTTCATCTGAAGGTAAGTGGTTTTTTAATTACTGGTTTTATGCCTTACTTGCGGCGAGTTTCTTTTTGGTTGGCACCAAGGAAAGCTGTATCATCGCGCCCATTCTTTTTTTACTGATAGATTATTTGTTTATTGCGCGCGGTAATATCCAAAAGATAAAAGAAAGAAGCTCCTTTTACAGTTTTTATGGGGTGTTTTTTTTTATATTATTTTTTTTCATAAATTCACATCTTTCGATTTTAAAGATGATTACTGGTCAGATGACCGTTCTTTCAACTCCTGGATGTTTGGTCTCTGCTTATTATCATTTACCGATTTCTGCATACACTTATTTTCTTACGCAGATGTCAGCACTGGTGCATTATCTGAGTATTTTTGTTTTACCAATAAATCTTTGTGCTGATTATCAATTTCCGATTATTACATCAGTCTTTAATGGATCTTTTCTTTTATCGCTGGTGATAGTTACATTAATGTTATTTGTGGCTTTTTATTTTGCCAAAATAGAAAAAAGCAACCTGATTTACTTTGGTGTTGGATGGTTTTTTCTTTCGCTGTTGCCCCGTGTCTCCTTGGTTCCATCATCTGAGTTGGTGGCTGATTACAAAACATTTGTTCCATCAGTTGGTATTTTAATGCTGCTTGCGAGTGCTTTCTGGTATCTGGTTGACTGGCTCTTTGTTGATGTGTTTGAAATCGATTCGCGGATTGGAAAAATAAGCGTTTATACGATTATCACATTAATTTTCATGGGTGTTTGGTATTATTCGCGAGGGTTAGCACATCGATTTGATGATGAAGTTTCTTTTTGGCAGAATGTTGTTGTATCTACGCCAACGCGTGCACGCAGTTTTCATTTTCTGGGAAATGCATTTATTCGTAATGGAAAAATCGAAGATGGTTTGGAGGCGTATCACAAAGCCACCATGCTTGATGAGGGATATTCTGAGCCATGGATAGCATTGGGAGAATATTACCAGCAGCATAAAGATTTTCATAAAGCGCAGCATTATTATGACAGAGCAGCGCGGTGTGAGTGTTGTGATATGTCTCGCGTTTCTGCAAACAGAGCGTGTTTATTGAGTGAAATGGGACAGTCTGCTGAAGCATTGGAAGCTTTTGAGCAGGCGACAAATTTTAAAACATGTTCATCGCAAACTTTTTTCAGGTATGCCGAAATCCTTAGAAAGAGTCATCAATTTGCGCAGGCATATCAAATGATAAAAAAAGCATTAGCGCGAACAATAAACCCTTCTGATGAAATGATTATTCTCGAGGCTCGATTGGCATTTGAGCTTGGTAAACATGCTCAAGTTGTGAGTATTTTGGAAACGGTTGATTCTAAAAAATTTGATATCAATGTGGAATTTATATTGGCTGCAAGTTATTACAGCTTAGAAAATTATAAAAAAGCAGCACTGTTTTTTGAGCAGGTCTATCACAAAAGGCCAGATAATTTGGATGTTGCCTACAATTATGCGCAATCATTGATGCAATGTGGCAAATATTCTTCGGCAATTCCGTATTTTCAGCAATGTGCCCAAAACCCCAAATATCCGTTTTCTCAGGTTAATATTGCGGTTTGTTTTCAAAAAAATGGTAATATTTCAGCTTCCCGCAATTTGCTCACACAGCTTGAGCAGAAAGAAAACTTATCTGTTTTTGTAAAAAATAAGCTTGAAATGATAAAAAAAGATTTTGTTTGGGTATAAAAAAAGGGCACTTTTAAGCGCCCTTTTTAGTTAGTTTATTATGCTGTTTAAGTTGTGGTTTCTGCATCAAATGTATCTGATGACTTGAGGGCTTGTGCCTCTAGAATCATAGCATTAGCTAATAGCTCATTTTGTTTTAATACTGCATTTATCTCATCAAGCTCTTCGAGTGAAAGTCTTTGTGCAAGTTTAATTGCGGCTAGTTCTTCTTTGCTGATTCCATCTTTTTTTAATTTTAAGTCATCGGTTGAGCTTAAATCATCAGTTGATGTGGCGATTTCTTGAGTGGTTGCGGCTTTAATTTGTTTGCTAAACCAGTATGCATAAATTGCTCGGTAGAGCGTTTCTGCGCCCGAATAAATGTAACTTGCTGGTTTGGCTGATTCTGTGTTGAACATGAAAACAACAAGCATTAGGTAAAATAATTTTTTCATAATCCCCCCCGGATTTTAGATAAACGATTCATTGATCTATGTTTCTTATTGTAACAAACAGCTTTTTTTCTGACAAAAGGCTTGGGTTTAATCAGGTAAAACATAGTGATTTTGATTAAAAAAGGCCCTGTTTTTATATCAAGGGCCTTTTTCTGATTTTTTTTTCTTAGACTACTGTTGGAGTAGCGACGGCTACCGCATCAAGATTTGTTGTAACTGTTTCATCGATAGGAACAATTTTTACTGTTTTTGGATATGTTGCTTTGAGTTCAGCTTTTTTGGCAGTGTATTCTCTTTCAATTTCAATAATTGCTGCGTTAAGGGCTGCCGTTTCTCCCTTGTCATGGGTATCAAAATACTGAACCTTAAGGGCGATAAGTTTTTGTTCAAGTTCTGTTAAAAGGGCTTTTTTTTGTGTACCATAAGAGCCATTTTCTTGTACAAGGTTAAATGCTGCCATTTCTTTATCAAACTTTTTTTGAGCAAGTCTTCGAGCGTTAAAACGATGTGTTTTTGCTGCTATAAGTTGAGGTAATCTTTTAAGAGCATTTGTTTCATTTCCTGCTGTAACGGTCATTCCACATAATACGGCGACAATTAATAACATTCTTTTCATTTGATTTTTCCTTCGAATCTTTTTGGTTGATCGATATTATTACCGTAACAGTTCGTTGGGCTTCGAACAAAAGGCATAATCTTTCTGGCTGAAAAACAAGCGTTTTTGATAAAAAGAGCTGGAAATAAAAAAAGGCCTGATGTTAAACCAGGCCTTTTTTATAAAAATGAATTGAACTTAAATTGTTGCAAGTAACAATGAAAGAACAGACATAAGTTTGATCAAAATGTTAAGTGATGGTCCTGAGGTGTCTTTGAATGGATCACCCACCGTGTCACCAACAACAGCTGCTTTGTGAGCATCTGAGCCTTTTCCACCAAAATTACCAGCTTCGATAAATTTCTTAGCGTTATCCCATGCACCGCCGGCGTTTGCCATCATCAGAGCAAGTGGCACACCAACAAGGGTTGCTCCTGCAAGAAAACCACCAAGAGCGAGTTTTCCTTGAAGACCAAATCCATAGCGAATAAGTACTGGCATTGCGATGGTCAAAATACCAGGAAGTAACATTTCATAGAGGGCTGCTTCTGTTGAAATTTCGATGCAACGTTCGTAGTCAGGCTCGCCGGTTCCTTCCATGAGTCCTGGAATTTCTTTGAATTGACGGCGAACTTCAAGAACCATTTTCCATGCAGCTTTACCAACTGATTTCATGGTAAGGGCTGAAAGAAGAAACGGCATGGTCGCGCCAATGAACATTCCGGTAATAACGGTAGGATCGATAAGGCTGAGCGCGTCAAGTCCTGATGCCATGCAGTATGCTGCAAACATTGCAAGAGCAGAAAGCGCAGCTGAACCGATAGCAAAACCTTTTCCGAGTGCTGCTGTCATGTTGCCAAGTGTATCGAGTTTGTCCGTAATTTTTCGAACTTCAGGTCCAAATCCAGACATTTCTGCAATACCGCCAGCGTTGTCAGCAATTGGGCCGTAAGCGTCAACAGACATTGCGATACCAATTGTTGCAAGCATCGAGACTGCTGCAAGTGAAACGCCATACAATCCACCAAAGTAGTTGAAAGACGCAAAAACAACTGCTGCAATGATCCAAATTGAGCCAACAATTGAACCAAAGCCAAGTGCAAGACCGTAGATTAAGTTGGTTGCTGCTCCAGATTGTGATGCTTCAGCAAGTTCTCTGACTGGTTTACCGTTGGTGTAATAATCGGTGATAGATCCAATAATAATTCCGGTGATTGCACCAAGAAACACTGAACCAAAAAGATTCATAGCAATTCCTGCTGATGCCATATAAAAATATGAACCTACAATGAACGCGACAATTGCGATATTTGGCGCAAAATGAAGTAAATGTTCAGATTGAACGGGAATTACAAAAACAGAAAGGAGTCCAAGGGCAGAGGCAAAAATACCAATAGCCGAAAGTACGAGTGGAAGGCTTACAAGTGGTGAGGTATAGCTGGAGTTTTCAAGAGCAAGAACCATGGTAGCTGTTACTGCAGCCACAAAAGATTCAAAGATATCAGCACCCATGCCGGCGGTATCGCCAACGCAGTCACCAACGTTATCTGCAATAACTGCAGGATTTCGAGGATCGTCTTCAGGAATTCCTTGTTCGAGTTTTCCAACAAGGTCAGCACCAACGTCAGCAGCTTTGGTGTAAATACCACCACCAACACGAGCAAAAAGCGCAATAGAAGAAGCGCCAATTGCGTAGCAGGTGAGAATTCTACCGAATGTTGCGTAGTCTTGGTACAAGAAGGTCAGAAGACTGAGTCCAAAAAGAGCAAGTGTTGCGACCGTGAAACCCATGACTGATCCACCCATGAGGGCGGTTAATAGAGCAGGGCGTTCGCCTTCATTTTTTGCAACCATGGTTGTCAAAAGATTTGCTCTGGTTGCTGCATGCATTCCAATGAAACCTGCAAACATTGAAGAAAGTGCGCCAAAGGTGTATGCACCAGCCTCAACTGCAGAAGTTATGTATCCGATAAGTCCGGAAGCTACAATAATGACACCAATGAGAATAGAATATTCTTTTCTCAAAAATGCCATGGCGCCACGACGAATGAGGAGCGCGATTGAAGCCGCTTTTTTATCAAAATTGTAGTCTTTTGAAACTTTTGCAAGCGCGATAAGCGTTACTAAAAGTCCTAAGCCTGTTGCACTTGCGTACAACGAAAACGGTTGTGAAAGTATCATGAAAATCCTTTAGTTTAATGATCTATTTATTTATAGTTTACTGCCGATTGTAGAATTCTGAAGCCATTTTGTAAAGCAATCTTGCTTCGGTTTGGTACAAATATTTATGGTAGGGGTATCAGATTTGGGTTTTCCTGAGATTTTTATATGAATTATTTAGAATTCGCAAAAAAAATATTTTTTTGCGCATTGGTTATTTTTGGTGCAGCAAATCTTCACTCAGTCCCTCCTGGGAGCGTTTTTAAACCAAGAACTTCTTTGATTCAGCCCTATAGAAGTCCATTGATTCAGGATAAAGTTCCTCCAATAAGGCCTTATGTACCCTCTGAGAGCTATCAATTAGCAAGAGTCCGCCCTTCGCGCGAGAGAGTCGTCCAATTTGCTGATGAGGTTCCAGCTCTGGAGGACGAATCACCAGAAGAGAGCGAAGATTTGGATGATGATTCAGACTATCACTCAGATTTAGAACTTGCTCAAAGAATTCGCATTAAAATTGCGGAAATTGAGAGAGAATATTCAGCGCAGGGATTTAAGTATTTATTGAAAAATGCTGATTCGTTGTTGGCCGAAATAGAGAAGATGTCAAAAAGTAGTCAATTACATTTATTATTTTTGATACTCAGGGCTAGTGATGAGATTGCTTACCAAGCTTCGTTTGCCTCTCCAGCAGCCCTTCAAGTACAAGCGTTGACGGAATTTAGGAAAAAATGGGATGCGTTTTTCGAACGAGCAAAAAAAACGTATGCTTCAATCAAGTGGCCAATCGAAAATATTTCAGGTGCATACAAAGGTAAATCACCATCAGGGCAATATAATGTTTATTATTCAGATTTGAATGAAGCTATTATTGATGATCATAATGGCATTAATGTTCTTACAAATTTCTCAAAATCATATGTTCCTGATTGCACTAAAATTGATTTCTTTAGTGACCTTTTTGCGGCACTTGAAAATCTCAGTTTTACGGATACTAATTGGTGTTTAGCAGGATACAATTTTTTAGATTATATCATTAAAGAACTCACTCGCTTAGCAGAAAAATCAGATATTTCTGATGGGCTAGTTGATATTTATAATGAGCATCTGAGTAATTTTGAGACAAAAAAAGCATCATTACTTGAAGTTCTTGGTGGTGCTAACGAAATTAAACAGTACACATCAGCGCAGCTCGATGCAAAAATGGTAAGAATTACAACGCTTCTTTTAGACATTGAAACTGGAATGGGAGCGCTTAAGGACAAAGTAATAAAGCATCAGCAAATTACTAATCTTTTTTATGGGATAAATGAGTTGCTGCTCAAGGGGGGGGGCCAGAAAAAAGGCCAGATGAAAGCGTTTTTTAAACGAATTCATCAAATTTATATAAGGTTGTCTTTGGGAAGCGAAGATATTTACGGTAAAAATTTATTGCAGTTATTTTTTGATTTGTACATGCAATCACTGTATTTGATAGATTGCTGCAAGCTTAAAAATAAAAGCTTTGAAGATATTTTATCGTATCTTTCACCAGAAGACATGATAGCGCTTGAAGAGCTTTATGCAGCTAATATTTTGTTTTTATTTGAAAAAAGAACATTAACTGCGCCGTATCGGTATTCATCAGCATTTGTTCATCGTCTTGATCCTGCAGAGATTATCAAGGGATCAAATGAGCCAGATTATGTGATTGCTTTTTTTCCAATTGCTCCATTGAGGCAAAGTTCTGGATATCCATTTAATATTATTAATAACCCTTCTGCTCAATTTGTTTTGCCTGATGATTGGAAAAAAAAAACACCCTGGATTAATCCGCCATTTAATTTTGATTCAATGGCTTATTACGTTGAACCAACTATTGATAAAGAGGCTTTAGCTGATACTGAGGAGTCGCTTGAAACAAAACCAGATTTTGCAGGGTTGTCTGTTGAGCAGATTGAAGCGTACCTGAAGGGTTATGAGGATGATTTGGATACTGCTTTAGTGTCTATTCCAAAACCGTCTGATTTCCGACACGAGCTATCAGAAACCCATTCTATTCATGTTTCAAACCTTCGAAATGCTCTTAAGCCATGGCTTATTATTCAAGATCTAAGATTTCGAAATGATAATAGTCGTGTTATAGACATAGTTGAAAATAAATGGAAAGACATACTAGATAAGTTAGAAAAAACCGTTATAAAGGAGCTTGGGCATATAAAGTTATCAAAAAATTATTCTATCCAAACAGAAGGTGGTGCAATTGACAAAAAAGTACTTCTTCAGCGTTTTAGGGAAGGTATTGTACACGACCTCAAAAAAATTCTAGAATTTTTTTATGAGATGGAAATTTCATCAAAAGTTAGTTCTGAACTCTTTAAACGAACCAATGAGTTATACTTAAAACTTTCTGGTGGTTCTGGGAAAAAGAAAGCGCCGGTCGTTTTTGCGCAGCAACGCATAGCTGATTTATCTGCGATTCTTGATCGAACTGCAAAAGCACTTGAATCTCCAGCAAGTGTTGCCGTTGGTATTGCCACTTTAACGTCATTTTTTACAACAATGATTGATCCCGCACGAGCTAGACAAGTACCTGTTGCAGATGCAATGGTTGAGAGTGGACTTGCAGATGGGTTGATGGCTCTTCTTGAAAAAATTCCAAAGAAAGCGACATATGTTTTCAGCGCAGATCTGCCTGGAAATGTGGTTGCTTTGTGGAGTAATTTTTTAAAGGTATTTTGTGATGTTAATAAAGTATTTGCATTAAAAACATTATTGAAAAAGAAAAGTGCCTTTAAACGTGCAATTAGTTTTTCTTACGCAGACTTGGTTTCTCGTCAAGCAAAAATGGAAAAAGCTCTGGCCAGTCGAAATATTAAAGGATCTTATAATCTTGAAAGTGTAAACCCGCTACCAATAAATATTACAAAAAAGAGCGACGTTTAT
>JGI12421J11937_10001144_pt1 | contig 10702 bp, 2 predicted proteins | sample LakErihyJuly2011_2_FD_11937 | JGI IMG/M metagenome (IMG submission 11937)
CCTTATCATTAACATTATTTCTTACAATTCCTCTACCTCTTCCACGTCCTCTTCCACGTCCTCTCCCGCCTCCTTTAATGCTTTTTTTCAAATCATCGTCTAATGCTTTTTTTTCCTCATCATTATCACTATCTTCTTTTAATGCTTCTTCTTTTAATGTTTCATCTTTTAATGTTTCTTCTTTTAATTCTTCTTCTTTTAATGTTTCATCTTTTAATTCTTCGTCTTTTAATGTTTCATCTTTTAATGTTTCACCTTTTAATGTTTCATCTTTTAATGTTTCTTCTTTTAACGTTTCATCTTTTAATTCTTCTTCTTTTAATGCTTCTCTTTCAATACGTTCTTTTTCCAATCTTTCACTTTCAATACGTTCATTTTCTAATCTTTCATTTTCTAATCTTTCATTTTCTAATCTTTCTTTTTCTAATCTTTCATTTTCTAATCTTTCAGTATTTTTAGATTCTTGTTCTTTTTCTTGTTTAAAATGTTCAGGTTCTTTATTATTTTGTGAAAAAGAAGAGAATGGAAAATATGAATATTCATCAGTGGGCTGAACAGGTTGAGTAGGTAGAACAGGAGGTGCTGATCTAATATATTGAGTTTGCTGAAGGGGTGTGATAAATTTTGAAGATTCGGCATATTGAGGCGGAATATATTGTTCAGTCGCCATAATAGGTTGTTTTGATAAATTTTCATTTATTTCTTCAACTGAAGGATTAGACGAATAATAATAATAATAAACCAGAGAGGAAACTATAATTAAAAATACAAAAATACCTATTCCTATTAAAACCCATTTAAATCTCCCCATAATATCATCTTCTTCATCTTCTTCATCTTTAGCATTCTTAGCATCCACTTTAGCAGTTGTAGCAGTTGTAGCAGTTGTACCTGTAGTTGATGTTGTAGTAGCGGCCGCGGTTGCTGAAGTAGTTGAATTATTAGTATTTGTGAGTTTATCATCTTCAATTCTTTTATTTATAGCGTTATTTAAATTACTAGTTAATTCGTTATTATTTGTGATGAAATCTTCAAAGTTTTTATTTAATATATTTCCAAAATCTTTAATAATAGGATTGTTTTCTATTTTTGAAATTAATTTATCATCATCGCTCTCTGTACCTTTTTTATTAACATTTTCTAATACTGATATTAAATCATTTATTAATAATGATGTATTCATAATTTATATTGTTCTATATTAATAAATTATAAAATAATATGTTTTTCTTCTTTATAGATTAGATATATAATGGAATTATTGAAACCTGTTATTGTCAAAAGATGGATATCCGAAAATAATTATATAGAATATGTTTTTGATAGTAATACAAATAATAAATACAAACCTGATGTTATAATTATCCCTGAATATATTTTTCAAGATAATAATATAAAAGATGCCTTAAATAAAATAGCATATCACATATACATATATGAAAAAAAAAATAAAAATACATTAATATTTCCTTATTATTGTTGGGATGATGTAAATAAAAAACCCCTTTTATTCGATATTAAAAATATACATTGGTCTGGTTATAATGCAAATCCTTTTAAATCAAAAGATAAAAACTCAAAACAACTAGATGAGCCTATTGAATATATTAATAATGATAACGATGAATTATTTAATTATGATAAAATAAATATTGTGTTTCGCAATGATTTTGACTATGATATAAAATACTATTATAATATAAATGAAAAATTTAGTATNGATGAAGTTTCTAAATTAATAAAAACAGAGGTGAAACTTGTAGACCTCTATAATATTAAAATAATGAAAGTAAATGAACAGANTGAATATTATAATGAGGTAGTTTTTGAATATAAAATGGAATCCNNGGAATCTTTAATAATATTNTTTGATAAATTAAAAACAGATGATGAAATACAATTAATACAATTTGTTAATAACAATAANGCTATTTATAAATTATATAAAAATCATACATTTGATAAGAAGGATTTAGATTATAAATTTAGATTGAATTCTAATAAAAAAGATAGCAAAGATATATCTTTAATAAATCTTTATTATAAAAATAAAAATACTAAACTATCAATATATAAAGATGGTGTATTTAAATTAATCTTTAAATATGATATTGATAATGGTTCTAATAAAGCAAATATACTACTTATTAAAGATGCTGTTTCTAAATATTTAAGCAAATTTAATATTAATGCCGAATTTAATGAAACGGATATTAATTTAAGAATAAATTACTCAATAGACAGTTTAGAATATCAAAAATTAATAAAGAAAATAGGAACATATACAAATATTTTTGAGGATTTTATTCTTAATAAAAAAAAATGTAAGGGAGTATTTAAATACAGAAGGATTTCTGGAAATTCTATCAGTTTTGATTTAGATACCTTTATTATGAACAGATATTATATAGAAGATAATATCATTGATGAGATATTTACTGTATTGAAAAATATGGGTATTCCCACAACAATGAACTATATCAAAAATGTTATTAATAGTAAAGAAGATTTTGATAATAAAAAACTTAAGAAAAATAACGACGAGGCAAAAGAAGAAACAATCGTAATAATTAAAGAGTATAATAATAATATTGATTTTTATGTTGATATTAAAAAAGCAGGTTCTTTTTTCGTGTTAGATAATTTAAAATTTTGGTTAATAAGGATAATTGAAGATATTCGCAATGAACAAAAAAATAATGCTCCTAAGAAAAAAATAGCAACTAAACTAATTTTACCACAATATGTTAAAAAATCTTCTTCTAAATCTCCCAAAAAATCTTCTTCTTCTAAATCAAAAAGTTCAAATGATAGTTTCGTTTTTAATGTTGATGATTATAAGAGTAGTTCTGGTGGTGCTAAAAATAGTGTAAATGATAATAATTATTTAATAAATAAATTAAATAATGCTGACAAAGAACTCTATAAAGATAGAGGTAAAGGTAAAAATCCCGCTAGAAAATGTCAAAAAGAATATCAACCTCTAGTACTTAAGAAAGATGAAATAGACGCATTAAAAGCAAAAGGCTTCGATCCTTACGATAAGAATGTATTTGATAATTATATAGAATATGGAAGCAGTCAAGAGAATAAGAATTTTTATACTTGCCCTCGTATATGGTGTCCTATAAGTAATGTACCATTGGACGAAAAAAACACTTCGAGCAAATCATTAAAATGTCCTGAAGAAAATGAACAGCCTATTATGATGAATAAAATTATGAAAAATGATAATAAATCAAGATATGTCTATTTACTTAAAGGAGATATAGAAATACCTTGTTGTGGTAAAAGAAATCCTGAAAATAAAGTTGCTAAGATTATTGAAAATAAAAAAGTTCCTAAAATACCTAAAAACCCTAAAAAATTAAATAATAAGGCTTCTAAACAAATGGATAATATAAAAGATAATGATTTGATAGAGTCTAAAAAAGAATCAGAAGATAAAGATTCGAGAGATAATATTATTAACGAAAATGATAAAAATTATATTATGAATAAAATACCCGTTCCTAAAAATCGTTTCGGTGGAGTACAAAAAGAACTATATTATATATTATTCGATAATCATAAAGATTATACTAAAAATTGTTTATCAAATAATAATATAAATAAAAACTCTTGTGTATTAAGGAAAGGTATCCATAATACAGATAATATCATTAATTCAATTGCCTATTTATTGGGAACTAACAAAGATGGCTTTATAGAATATATCGAAAACAACCTAGATATTTTAAAATTCTTATCTTTAGAAAATGGTAATGTATTTAAAGACTTCGCAGATATAGAACCAATTGTTCCAGAGTTAAATAAAGAATTATATGTAGAGTTCTTAATTTTTATTAAAAAAACCAATAATAAATCATTAAAAATACCCGATATAGATGATAACACTATAAAGTCGTTATATCAAAAATCGAGATTATTATATATATATAAATCATATAAAAAATTCATTAAATATTTAAAAACAGAAGAGAGCAGTGCAGATATTGTTCATTATTTATATACATTGGTTGCTATCTTATATAATAAATTAATTGTATTATGGGATGTTGAAATAGGACATCCTAATAATGATGTCAGTATAGTATGTCCTCGTTATTCTACAATAAATGATTTGCTATTATATCTTGGTAAAAAGGCAAAACTAATAATGATAATGACGACTACAGAAAATAAAATAAAGGATAACGAAACAGTCTATTATGAACCTATAATATCAAAATCATTAAATAAAAAAGAGACTACATATTTTAACTTAGAGAAACATATTGATATTAAAAATATATTAAATAAATGTTCTACGAATATAAACAATGCCAATAAAAATTTCATTGAAAATATTGAAAATATGAAAACTATTAAAAAATATATCATAAAGAAAACTGGAGAAAAAGAAGAAGGGAGCAAAGGTGAATTATTTAGAACTTTAATAATTAATAAGGATCTTTCTATTAATAAAATCATATTAAAAAAAAATAATACAGTATTATCTATCATAAAGTTCGAAAAACTATCAATACTTATTTTAGATTTGATAATAAAACATTTACATATTAAAGATGTTGTGTTTAGCGATGATATAGATGGTGATATTTTAAAAATATATATATTTAAAGAAGTATATACAGGAATTATTAAAAAGTTTGAAAAAATAGATATAACTGTTGATATTGGAGAAATTACACAGGACAATGGAATTACTATTAGAAGCAAGATATTATTTAAAGCAGATGAATATAATAAAAGTCGTGGGATTATTAGTAATATTTCAAATAAATACAATGACTATACTAAATATTCTAGAGAACAAAATAAATGGCAAGATATGAGAAAAACAATTTTCAATAAATTACTAAAAGATAAATATGATGATAAATATTATAGCGAATTATCTAAAAAATCGCGAAAGGAAATTATAAAAGAATTATTGGCTAATATTACTGAAAATAAAAATCTTAATTCTAAAGAATTACGAGAATTACAAATAATAATAGAAGGTGTTGATGTATATTCGAGAGAAAGCATAAAGAAATGGTATTCTAATAATTTGTCTTATGAAAAATATAATTATGTTAATGATATTTCAAATAATATAAAGGAGGATGGGGATGAATTAATATTCACTCAATATTCAGTTTCTGAAAAAATACCTGAAAAAATAATAAGAGATAGAGATTATTTACCTAATAATAATATTAAAAATAAAGGCATAGATTTTTATGAATTAAAAAATAATACGAATCTATCAAAATCTTCTGATAAAAATAAAATTATTCCAACTAATTGGCAAGGAGTTGAAAAAGCATTACCAGGAAAATGGACAAAATATAAGAAAAAGGTATGGCCTAAACTGAGATACATAGATTCAACATATACAGAAAAAAATATTAGTGATTTGTTTGATTTCTTGCTCAATTATGATAAAAATAAAATAAATAATATTATTACCTTTGATGATATTATTGAATATACTTATAAGGAATATTATGATGTATTACTTGATTCATCGGTTGATTATAAAGATGCTATTGATATGATATTTAAAGATCCGCATTTTAAAATGGTTTATATCAATACTATGAATTCTATCAATAATACTAATAAAACTTTTAAAACAGACAGAATATTTTTAGATGAATATCTATATAAAAGTAATATAGATGAAAGAGAAAAAATATTAAATCGTATTAAGAGAGATAATGCTATTAAATATTACAGTGATATAACTTTAAAACAAATAGCAACTTATTTAAATATTAATATTATGGTTATATATGAAAGTATTAAATATGGAACTGGAAAAGAAATTAAAGTAAGAGCAGGTAAGGAAGATTTGAAAATTTCTATGAAATATTATAATGCAGGGGATAATAATAATCGCGATGAATTATTAAAAAGACCTTTAATAATACTTTACCGAAAGAAGAAGGGAAAACCATTTATAAGTTATCATTTAATTAAAAATATAGAGGAAAAANCATTTATTTATAATGAACTAAATAATGCCAATGAAGATATAAAAAATATATTAAATCATCCTAATTCACTAGATAAAAGCAGTTCCCCAATAACTATCAATATATAATATAATTTTTAAATTATATATTAGTAATTAAATATATTTTATTTTTTGTTCAGGTAATTTATAGCATTTGCTATTTGTTTTACTTGTATCTTTATTTAGATTAAATTTAACTTGTAGATCATCTTCATTAAAATCCTCTATTTCTTCTACATTATCAACGTCATCTGTAGAATCTTCGGGTATAGTAGTTATATCGCGATTTGTATCTTGTACATCTTTCAATAATTCAATCATATACTGTTCGTCTATTAAGATTTTACTATCTCCAGTTCCACAAGGCGGCTGTTGACCCAACATTACATTAGCAGATACACCATTTACTTTATCATATTCTGCGAAAATACTAGCATTAATTAACATATCTGTAGTTTCTTCAAATGATGATTTCGCAAGAGGGCCGATATCTCCTCTGTTGATTCCATGTCTATCAATTGACATCAATTGACCCTTATAAGTCATTGTATCAATAAGCAATGACATATGTCTATAATTCATAGCCCCTTCATTTGTCACAATAAGTAGTTCTTTATACAAGGCATATCTTGCGGCTTCAATACCTAGAGTATCATAGATTTCTCGAATATCATTAGAGATTGTGCGTGTACTATCAATATTAGGGTTTGACAATAATTCTATCAAATTAGTGCCGTCAGTATCTAACACCCATTCTAGAATTTTGTCAAAATTATTAGATTCATCATTATATCTAAAATATTTCTTTTTATTCAAAGATACCTTTTTAATACCTTTATAACCTTTCAATAATATTTGATGTACTATATTATGCTCAATTGCTTTAATAGTTGCTATTTCATCACCATCTTTAAGAGCCAGATCAGTTAATTTAATACGAAATACACATTCTTCAGCATTATCATCACTATATACACATTCAATATATTTATCATAAGCAGTATTTAATTTTGTATAAATATCAATCATCTTTAAATTATATGAGATCATTTTAGATTTATCAAATACTAATCTTAGAACCCAAGGTGAAGAACTTTTGGATTTGGCAGCATTGCCATTTAATTCTTCAAATTCTTTATATATATTCATAATACCTTGATCTTCTTTGATATTTGTTTCATAATATTCACCATTATCCCAATAGATTTCACTATATTTTAGAATATCAGATAGTTTTGTTATTTCAATCGAGTTTTTAATATTCATAGCGTGATTTTTTGTAATATCAATTCTATCATCCTTAAAATCTCCACTTTCATTTTCTAAAGGATTAATAACACAAGAGATATCATTCTTCATATATATAATTAATGTAGGCGTTTTAGTCTTTTTAGTAGCCGACAAAATTTCTTTAAGACGAGGAACACCCGATGTAGCCTTAACAGCCGCAGCAGTACCTGAAACATGGAAAGAATCAAGTGTCATCTGTGTTCCCAATTCACCGATAGTTTGGGCGGCAATTATTCCCACCATTTCTCCAGGTTGTGCTATAGCCTGATTAAAATATTCTATTACCTGCGATACAATCCAATCAAATATTTCAACGGTGAAATGATAATGAAATATTAATTTTTTAGGATTTAGATATTGTCTCAATAGAATATGAAGATATCTCATACCCTGTTTGCGATTTTTAATATATAGTTTATCAATTAGATTATCAATATTATCTAAGATATAATCAGGTGTTAGATCTGTTTTAATTGCTGAAATATTAATAGTTTTAATTCTATTATGTGCGGTTGTAATAATTCTACTAAATGGAATAGGATAATTAATTACATTTTTTTTATCACAATTGTATATTTTTTTAATTAAGAACATTTTATCTTCAATCATTTTCTCAAAATGCTCATTGCATCTTTTATAAGTTGTTTCCTTATTAATTGATTTAAAAGCATCATCTGTAAGATGTATCTTGATATTATCTGTGCTTTTAAGATTATATTCAAAATCTAATTCAATATTATTTTTATATATAGTGTCTATTATTTGAACCTCAATTTTACAACCATCCATACCATCTTCACCATAAATATATTGTATGATTGTTCCGTCAGCAGTTCTCACAGTATTATCATAATGGATTTTAGAGTCTTCCATTGCTTTAACCAATCGTCTTTGAATATAGCCAGTTTCTGAAGTTTTTACAGCGGTATCAATTAGACCTTCGCGGCCTCCCATAGCATGAAAGAATACTTCGTGCGGTTTTAATCCAGAAATGAAACTATTTTTTACGAATCCTCTAGCCTCGGGGCCATCATCATATTTTGTAAAATGCGGTAGAGTTCTGTCAGTGAATCCGTATGTAATACGCTTACCATCTACATTCTGTTGCCCGACACAGACAATCATTTGCGAAATATTAATTTCTTTACCTTTTGAACCTGATTTAACCATATTAATCATACGGTTTGTTTTTTCATCAATTTGTGAGAATCCAATTTTTCCAACTTCATTAGTAGTTTCATTAAGAATTCCTATTAATTCGCGTTCGATATAATCTTCATTATTCAAGATACCTTTGTTATCATTTGAACCTCTTCTAATTTTATCAAGTTTATCGTAAGCCTTTGTTTGCATTTCTTTAATTTTATTTTTAAGATGTTCGTCAGTCTTTTTATCTGTTACTAAATCGCTGATACCTACACTAAATCCAGCGGTCAATAACCATCTACAAATTAAACGCTGAGTATTATCTAGGAACTTACGAACTTCGAACGGTCCGTAATCGTGATATATTACAGGAACTAATCCAGTTGAAATACTATGAAATACTACCTTGTCGAGATTTCCACTTTCTAAAATACTGTCATTTATAATAACCTTCTCATCTTTCTTATTTTTTCTATTAATGAAAAGTCCTGGTGGTAATATTTGCGAATATGCTTCCTTTCCACTATAATGATACTTATTTTTTGGTTTTGGCAAACTTCCTTTAAAATAACTATTAACCATTTGAATATTTGCCATTGTTTTATCATGGATTTCTGTAAAATCTTTTGTCAATCTATAAGAACCAACAAGAGTATCTTGAACAATTTCAATAATAGGTTTGCCATCACGCGGTGCTAGGATCATATATGGCACAGCGGCTATATCCATTAACTCGTTCATAGTTTGAATACTTTGAGGACAATGTAAATTCATTTCATCACCATCAAAATCGGCATTATACGGAGGAGTATCCAGAACATTTAGGCGGAATGTTTGATAAGGCATAATAACTACTTTATGACACATCATGGACATTTTATGTAGCGATGGCTGCCTATTAAACAGGACATAATCACCATTGGACAAATGACGATGAACAATATCTCCTATATTTAAGTCTTTTGCAATTTTTTCCAAATCTTTAGAATATTTTAGATTAATAGTAGTATTAGGTTTCTTAATATATTTAGCACCAGGCCAATTATCAGAACCATTCATAATTAATTTTCTCATATGTTCAATATTATATTTATTAACAATTTCAGGAAATGTAATATTGATAGCAACTTTAATAGGAACACCCAATTCATCTATGCTAATATAAGGATCAGGAGTAATTACAGAGCGTGCCGATTGATCTACACGCTTGCCATTCAAATTTCCACGAATACGTCCTTCTTTCTTTTTCATCCTGTCTGAAACTGATTTCAATTTTCTTCCGTTTCTTTGTTGTGCTGGTGCTAACCCAGGCATTTGATTATTGATAAATGTAAATATATGATACTGTAGCAAAATTGTATAGTATCTAATAGTTTCCTCGGTAGCACCCTTTTTAATTTTATCTTCTACTTGATTATTTGCCTTAATAATATCGCTCAGTTTATGAGTCAAATCATCTTCTCTCCGTTGACCATTTTCTTCAATAATACTAGGTCTTACGGCAGGAGGAGGAACAGGAAGAACAGAACATATCATCCATTCAGGTCTATTCCATTTAGGATTAAATCCCATCATTTCCATATCTTTTTCACTAATTCTTTTGAAAATTTTTAGAATATCTTCCGCTGTAAATTCTTGACGTACATTATCTTCGCCTTTTTTATCCTTCCATTCTGCTATAATTTTCATAGAATTCTCTTTATTGATTTTTGTTGGGCGTACAGCACCGCATCCAACAACTTCATCGTCGCCACAAACCTTTAATTTCGTGGTAGTATTACATAATTTATAATATGCCTCCCATCTTTTCTGGTTATTCTTGATAGATAGAATTTTATTGATATCATTCTTAAAATCTTTATGAGTAGTATTAGGTGAAATTAAACATTTTGAACATTTATAACATACACAGTTCAAGATTTTTCTTACAATATCAAAAAACATTGCATGAAATACGGGTTTGGCAAGAACAATATGACCGAAATGACCAGGACAAAATATATTTTTTTGTTCACAAGTAATACAAGTTCTATTGTGTTCAAGGACACCCATACGCGAATCAAATAGACCGCCTACGATAGGTTCACTTCCAGCATAAGTATCGGTTTTATTGATTTCTACAACAGACCTTTTAATAATCTCATCAGGACTTAATACGCTGAATTGAATACCTTTTACTTCCTGAATTTCAACCTTTTGATCGTTATAAGATAGTTCGGGATAAATTGACATATCTCTTAATATTAGTAGTTAAAATAA
>JGI12421J11937_10001145_pt1 | contig 10700 bp, 10 predicted proteins | sample LakErihyJuly2011_2_FD_11937 | JGI IMG/M metagenome (IMG submission 11937)
CCCTAGAGAATCCGGCGATCTTAGACCAGTTAAAACAACCCCTCTAGTGATGTGCACTGGCTCGAAGGGCTTAGCAAGCTCTTCAAACCGTATAATGATCTGTCCGGAGAGGTGGATGAGCGGTTTAAGTCACACGCCTGGAAAGCGTGCGTAGGGTTAAACCTACCGCGGGTTCGAATCCCGCCCTCTCCGCCATGTCAATAGGTATTACAAGGGTTTTTGGCAATATAGCAACCTTGTTACCAAAATCTTTACCAAAAGCCACCTTCGGATGGTTTTTCTTTTGGTGCCGAGGGTCTGCTTTCGGCCAATAGCGGCCGTTAGAGCAGAGGATTGAAAATCCTTGTGTCGGTGGTTCGATTCCGCCCCGGGCCACCAAGAATCTAAATAGCCCACTTGTTGGGCTATTTTCTTTTAAAGCTTGGCAGGGTTAGGCGCCATTAGTCTCGGATATCCCCATCATGAAGTGTCTTTTTAAAGGACAAATCAATTAGACGTCCCTGTGTCGGTCGATGTCGTTTAAAACGACAAAATTTACAACAGCTGAACACCAAATCCCTTCATAACTAAAGCAAATAATCCAAAGCAGATAACTGTTGCTACTACACACGCACCCATAGTCATCCAAAATCCTAGCCTGGGAAGTAGGTATGGAAACAATAGAAACATAGGCAGCGTTGGAATCACATACCAAAATGTGTAATAGGCGTGATTAGCTATCTTTTCTTCTGGCTGATTTTCTATGTAGAGCCATACAAGAGTTAAAAGAGTCATTAGTGGCAATGCCGCAATAAAGCCGCCCAACCTATCGCTTCGTTTGGCCGCTTCTGAAATGAATACAACCATTCCTGCTGTTAGTAAGTATTTGGTGATGATCCAAGCCATAGAAGCCTTTGTTGTGGGTGTCTACCCCATTATAGGAATGTCGTTTAAAACGACAAATTTATTTTGGCTTATTCACCTTGCTTGAACCCCATATGTCTAATTGCCGTTGGCCCTCAGCAGTGATACCATCAATAGAATCTTGAGGTAATTGCTTAAGGCATTCAGCTAATGCTTCGGGGCTGAGTTTTTCAGTAGGCTTACTCTTCTTGATTTCTTGTGGTGATTTGCCATCCCAGGCAAATGGATTACTAAACGCAGGTGTATCGGGCAAACAATCATCTCTATAGACTGGCGCATCATTTGTGGCGAATGGTGTAAATGAAATTGTTCTCTCAAAAATAAGTGGCTTTCTAGTTGGCGTAGGTGGCAGAGTTGGCATAGACTTGATTGCTTTTCTCGCCAATTGCTCTGCTTTGTCCGATGTTTTCCAAAGTGTTTCCACTTTAGCGACAGTTCCATTTGGGGCAATTTCAATTCTAAATCTCACATGCCCTTGATCGGCACCTTCTACTGCTGTGCCCATCATGCTTCGCACTTGCTGACCAAAGGAGTGGCGATAGCCTTTACTATTTTTTAGTGTGTACTTGGATGCGAAAGCCCACTCTTCAGCAGTTGGGGCTGATGGAGCATCCATTGATGCTGGTTGTTTATCACTACTTAGGTTACGATTTTTGGTAATAGGCTCTTCTAGACGAACCTCAATGATGTCTGGATTTATATTCTTAGGTCTAGCAGAAATAAAGCCTTCATATGTTGCCCATAAGATGATTAGACAAAGATGGAAGGCAATAGACAGCCAGATAGCGAGCGAGCGGCTAGGCTGATATTGCTTCATCAGGATAGGTATGGGGCATTTATTGGTTAAGTTGATAGCACGAGTTTTTATCCTTGGATGATGGCATAGATACCCTATTGGTTATCCATCCTTGCTGTGGTCATGCGTCGCTTAAATCGACGCTCATCTAAGGTCAGTGCTTAGAATGTCGTTTAAAACGACAAAAAATACAGTGGCGTATGATGATTTGATATGAAAAAGCCCGAGAGATGATCATGGAGACAATCCCGTCCAGTTTAAAGCCTTCCTATAGTCTTTGGCAATTGGTTATCTATATGCTCAAGTTAGGTACCTGGGGCTTTGGAGGACCAGTAGCGTTAGTTGGTTATATGAACCGTGACCTCGTTGAAAAGTATCACTGGATTACTGAGGCTGATTACAAAGAAGGTATGGCCTTAGCCCAAATGGCTCCAGGGCCAATGGCCGCGCAGTTGGCGATTTATCTGGGCTATGTGCATTACAAAATTCTTGGAGCCACATTAGCGGGTATTGCTTTTGTAGTGCCATCATTTTTAATGGTGGTGGCTCTTGGCTGGGCATATGTTGCTTATGGAGATTTAGCTTGGATGCAGGCAGTCTTTTATGGGGTGGGCGCCGCAGTCATTGGCATCATCGCGATTAGCGCCCAAAAACTTACTAAGAAAACGATTGGTAAAGATAAGTTACTGTGGGCAATCTTTGTAGTGATGGTGGTAAGTACCGTCATCACCCAATCTGAAATTGCTTCACTCGTCTTTGCCGCAGGCCTAATTACTTTATTTGTTAAGGCGCCACCAAAGTGGTTTAAGGGCAGTGGACTGAACTCCATTGCGGTTACTCAAGTACCAGCATTTACCAGTATTTGGGGTAGCTTTGATCTTTCACTTCTAAGTCAAATTGCCATCTTCTTTACAAAAGCAGGCGCCTTTGTATTTGGTTCGGGATTGGCCATCGTGCCATTCTTATATGGCGGTGTAGTTGTAGAGCATCAATGGCTAACTGAGAAACAGTTTGTCGATGCGGTGGCCGTTGCGATGATTACGCCAGGCCCTGTAGTCATCACTGTTGGTTTTATTGGATATCTCATTGCGGGCTTTACTGGTGCCAGTGTTGCGGCATTAGCCACTTTTATTCCTTGCTACTTGTTCACTGTTATTCCAGCACCTTACTTTAAGAAATATGGCAAGAATCCCAGTCTAGTTGCTTTTATTGACGGAGTAACCGCCGCCGCAGTTGGTGCCATTACAGGGTCAGTTATTGTGATTGGTCAGCGCTCTATTGTGGATATTCCGACGGCTGTATTAGCGATTGTGACGACCGCATTGCTTTGGAAATACAAGAAACTCACTGAGCCAGTGGTGGTAATTGCGGCCGCTTTATTAGGCTTAGTTTTATACCCAATGTTTCGTTGAGAAGTTTAGAAACAGAGTCAGACATCCTCGGCCCTGGTTCGATTCCGCCCCGGGCCACCAAGATTTCATAGTGGCACCAAAGTAGTAGATGGTGTCTCCTTTCCACCTTAGCCCAGCGAGGCTATGTTTCTGAGAGCTCTAAATCTAAATATCAGGATGCCAAATCCTGTCTTACCGTTTCTGCTATTCAAGAGGTCATGGTCGGGGTACCCTTTTCATGTAATGTCCTTTAAAAGGACGGTCACTGTAAAGAATTTGAAAATATGACCGTCTCAAATCGGCCATTAGCAGACCTTCTGAAGTTGTTAAGCTACCATTTCCACCAAGTCATTAGGTATTCAAGGGTTTGTGGCAATACAGCAGCTATTTGAGTGATTAATCCATTTGACTTGCATGGAAAAGCTCTCAATGCGAAATAAAGGGAAATATGCTATAAATGGTGAATGAGAAAAATCCTGATAATCCTAGCCCTGCTAGCTTTATCGATACAAACTTCCTATGCTACGGTTGCTACTTACTGCCATGAAGAGCGTACAGTGGCATCTCATGCTGCCCATCACGAGCATGAGGAGGTGGCGAGTAATGCCTCAACTAGTGACTCTGCAAGCTACGATTCTGATTGCGGAGTGTGTCATTTGGCACATTCTCCAGCGCTAAATTCCACATTTAGTATTTCAATCACATCCCCCATCTTTCATTATGAAGATACTCGCGTAGATTTCTTGGTCGATGTTTCTCCTGCTCCTCCCGAAAAACCCAATTGGTTCGCTCTTGCTTAAGTTAGCGAGAGTTTTAACCTAGTATTTCTCCTCTCGCTAACTCTGTTTTGATTAATCAAATGGAGTTTTTATGTTGCGAGAGTATTTGGATGCGGTTCGTCGCTGCGTCATTCCACTAGCGGGATTAGCCTTTTTATTGGGTTCGCCAATAGCGTTGGCCAATGGAGAGCGCAAAAGTGAGTCAGCTTTAAAGTCCTTCTATGAGTCTTCATGGGAGCGGCAGCCTGATTACAAATCCTACCAATATCGAGTTGAGGCTGCGCTTGCTAAGCAGAAAATTGCTAGCAGCCTTTTAGTGAGCCCCGCATCAGTAGAGGTAGCTCAAAAGACAGATAGGGCGAACAGTAATCAGGGCGCTAGTGAAACCATTCTGGGTTTGGGTATTCCATTGTGGTTATGGAATGAGCGTTCAAGCTCGATCAATTTAGCTGATGCTGAATATAAAAAGCTATTGTCTCAATACTATCTATCTCAACTGAGAATTGCGGCCGAGGTGAGGGATACCTATTGGAATTACCAGAAGTCAAAAATTGAATCTGATTTAGCACTACGCAGATATGAGAATGCAAAGATCTTAGCTCTTGATGTTGAAAAGAGATTTAAGGCTGGAGACTTATCTCGCGCAGATCTTCATCAGGCCAATGGGGCTCTCGCATCATCGGAGGCTTTTTTAGTCGAAGCACAAGCCAATGTCATTAATGCCGAGCAAAGAGTGCGATCTTTATTAGGCAGTGAGTATCTAAAGAAAATTCAATTCGGTGACATTGCTAAAAATATTGAACCGATACCCAAGGTTCCTGAAAACTTAACGGGACTAGATTCCAGTTTGCCAATCGTTGCAGCACTTGTAGATCAGTTAGAGGTTGCTAAAAAAGCAGTAGATTTGGCCAAGTCTCAAACTCGGGCTTCCCCGCAATTGCAGATATTGACTACAAAGGGTCGCGAGGTCTACGGTGTTCCCTATCAGCAATCCGTTACTGTGGGCTTGACAATACCTTTTGGCTCAGAAGCTCGTAACACCAATAGATTGGCAAGTGCTACTGCTGAGATGGTGGATTCAGAGGTTCGATTGTCCTATGAGCGGGAGTCTGCATTAAGTAATGTGGAATCAAATGTGGCTTTAGTGAAGTCGGCACAAATGAAGCTTGGCGCAGCAGATAAGCGCTCTAACTTAGCCAATGAAACACGACAATTTTTTGACAAATCATTTCGCATTGGTGAAACTGATTTACCCACAAGACTACGTATTGAGCTTGAGGCAGTAGACGCGAATCGACAAGCAGCGATTGCAAAAATTAATTACGCAGTAGCTGTCTCAAATCTACGCCAAGCGCTTGGCCTCTTACCTGAATAAGCAAATTGATCCTATGAAATCATTAAAAACCTTTATCCAAAACTTGTTGCAGCTAATGGTTGCCCTAACTTTTATAATCTCGCCTACATCGTATGCAGGGCCGGGACATGATCACGGTGACGAAAAACCTAATCAGCAGCAAGCCCAAACATTGCCGCGTTTTTACGCTGAATCTGATCTCTATGAGGTGGTAGGAGTGATTAACGGCAAGGAGATCACACTCTACCTAGATCGCTACTCTTCCAATGAATTAGTAAAGGGGGCTAAGATTGAAATTGATCTTGATGGTTCCAAGATTAACTCAGAGCCCCATGGCGATGGAGAGTACCTCTTTCGTCTAAAAAACAAAATTAAAGATCAACCTACTGCGATCACCATCACGATTAATAATGATGATGTTACCGACATACTGGCAGCCACTATCGATCTAAGTTCTTTTGAACATCCCTCATTAATCACTTGGAAAACCGGAATAAAGATATTGCTTTATTTCAGCCTCTTGATGGCAATTGCCTATTTTTCTTATCGCAAGAAAGAGATATTGATGACGCATGCAAAAAAATTAATTAAACAAATCAAGGAGCGGGTATGAATCGCAAACTGAGAGATTTTATATTGCGCCCAATTGTCCTGCTTAGCTTATCGGTAGCGCTATTTGCTTTTAAAGTGCATGCCGGGCCAGGCCATGGTGAGTCGGAAGTATCCCAAGTTCAAGGCGACGCCCCCAAAAGACAATCGGATGGCGGTCTTTTTATTCCTAAACCCGCACAACGACAGTTGCATGTGATGACAACTCCTGGCCAGTTTGGCGAATATGCCAAAACTTATGATTTAGCTGGAAAAGTCATTATGGATCCTAATTTTGGCGGTAAGGTCCAAGCTATTGTTGCTGGCCGCATTACGCCGGGGCCAGCTGGCTTTCCATTACCTGGCCAAAAGGTTAATAAAGGCGATGTCTTGGCCTATGTAACGCCAGAAGCTGGCCCAGGAAAATCAAGGTCACTTGCTGAAAGTCGACTAAAGCGTTTGCGAGATCTAAGCGATACGGTCCCTCGTAAGACTATTGAAGAGGCAGAAGCCGCGGTTGCCAATGAAGAATTAAGGGCTCCAGTGAGCGGAATTATTTCTACTACGGGCGTCGTATCTGGCCAAGTAGTACAAGCAATGGATTTGATCTTTATGGTCGTTAACCCATCCAAGCTATTAATAGAGGCGCTTGCCTACGATTCCAATCTTAGTAAGAACATCGCTGATGGCAAAGTGGATGTCAATGGCAAAGTGATTGAGCTCAAGTATCTTGGTGGTGGACAGACCCTCAGAGAGCAAGCTTTGCCGCTAACATTTTCTGCTAAATCGGACGACCTCCAATTTTTACCGATAGGGCAGCCTATTCGAGTATTTGTAAATACCGATAGCAAGGTTACTGGAGTAAAAGCACCTTCAAAATCATTAGTGAAAAGCGGCTCGAACCAAACAATTGTCTGGATTAAAAAGTCTCCTGAAATATTTGAACCAAGAACAGTTGTATATGAGCCTTTAGACGGTCAGAACATCGTTATCACTAGCGGAATCAAAGATGGCGAACGAGTAATTACTGATGGGGCATCACTCATCAATCAAATTCGTTAAGGACTAAGACATGTTTACTTGGTTACTAGATTTCAGCTTAAAAAATCGCATGATAGTGATTTTGCTTAGTGCTATATCTATGGTCTATGGTGCGTACACCTTAAGTAAGATGCCGGTTGATGTCTTTCCCGACCTGAATAAGCCTACGGTCACCATCATGACTGAGGCTGGCGGCATGGCTTCAGAAGAGGTGGAGCAGCTCATTACCTTCCCACTTGAAACGGCTATGAATGGTTTACCAGGAGTAGAAGCCATTCGCTCAGTATCTAGTGCTGGCCTCTCTTTCATATACGTTACTTTTGACTGGTCTGTAGACATCTATCGCGCCAGGCAAATGGTTTCAGAAAGACTGTCATCCATGGATGAAGCCATTCCGGATGGCATTGTTTCGCGCATGGGGCCCATTAGCTCGATCATGGGTGAGATCATGCAAATTGCCATTCCGATTGATGAAGCTAAGATTTCATCCATGCAGGTTCGCGAGTATGCTGATTGGGTTCTACGACCCAGATTAATGGCTATCCCTGGAGTAGCTCAAGTCATTCCGATTGGTGGACAGGTTAGGCAGTTTCAAGTGCAGCCCAATACCCGCCGCATGGCAGAGCTAGGGCTTAGCATATTGCAGCTCGAAGATGCATTGCGTGGCTACTCCTCAAATACGTCCGGTGGATTTTTGGAATCGAATAATCGTGAGTATCTCATTCGTCATATAGGACGAACTTCTAGCCTTGAGGATTTAAAGAACATTGCCGTATCGAACCGCAATGGACAAACAATACTTTTAAGGCAAGTTGCAGATATTACCTTTGCACCAGCAGTTAAGCGAGGTGATGCCGGTTATGAGGGTGGACCAGCAGTCATTCTAGGTGTACAAAAACAACCTTCAGCAGATACGGTGGCGTTAACGAAAAAGATTGAATCTGCTCTTGCAGAATTAAAGCAGGGCTTGCCTGCTGGCATGGAGTCTCCGAAAGTAACCTTTAGGCAGGCGAGCTTTATTGATGCATCCATCAGCACTTTAGAGGGTAAGCTCATTGGTGCCTCGATCTTTGTTGCCGTAGTGCTGTATTTCTTTTTAGGAACAATTCGCCCAGTGCTCATCTCATTAACAGCAATTCCAGTTTCAATTCTGTTAACTGCCTTGATTTTCAAGTATTTTGGTTTATCAATCAACACAATGACCTTAGGAGGCTTAGCCATTGCTATTGGCGGCCTGGTTGATGATGCAGTAGTTGATGTGGAAAACGTAATTCGTCGTCTTAGAGCAAATCTAGATAAAGCATCTTTAGATCAATTAAGCCCACTAGCGATTGTGAGAGCCGCCTCGCTTGAGGTGAGAACTGGAATTATCTATGCTACGGCGATCATTGTTTTAGTGTTCATCCCGTTATTTGCATTGCCAGGAATAGAGGGGCGACTATTTGTCCCTTTAGGCATTGCATTTATTGTTTCTACTCTTGCATCGCTTTTAGTTTCAGTCACCATCACGCCAGTACTCTGCTTTTATCTACTGCCCTCAATGCCGTCCCTAAGGAATCACGACACAAAGATGGTTACTTGGCTTAAAAGCCATTATGAGGTTCAGTTATCAAGGTTATTAGCAGCTCCTAAAAAACCTCTGATGTATGCCTTTGCATCCGTCATATTAGCTGCTGCCAGTGTTCCCTTTATGGCGAGCTCATTTTTACCGCCCTTTAATGAGGGGACTTTACTGATCGGCTTGCGTCTGAATCCCGGTGTTTCACTCTCTGAATCGGCAGGAGTAGCGAGTCAAGCAGAAAAGTTAGTCAGGCAGGTTCCTGAGGTAACTTATGTTGGACGCCGAAGTGGCCGCGCTGAATTGGACGAGCATGCGGAAGGTGTGCACGTGAGCGAGTTAGATGTTGGTTTAAAGCCGGCGGGAGATTTAGACCGCTCGATGGCTGAGATACAGGCAGATATTAGATCAAGATTAGTTAACTTACCCGCTGCAATTGCGATCGGTCAGCCAATCTCGCATCGTATAGATCACATGCTTTCAGGAGTTCGGTCGCAAATTGCGATTAAGATTTTTGGAGATGATTTAGATGTGCTACGTAGCCAGGCTGATCTTTTGAGATCAAAATTAGCAGGCATTGAAGGCTTAGTGGATTTGGAAATTGAAAAGCAGGTTTTAGCACCACAAATCAAAGTCCGAATTGATTACGATAAGGCGGCGCAATACGGAGTTTCAACTTCTCAGATTATGACCACATTGCAAGGCATGGTTGAGGGTGAGAGGCTCTCTCAAATTATTGAAGGAAATCGACGGTTTGCTTTGATAATTAAGCTGCCAGACTCAGCAAGAAATTTAGAGGGTCTTGCCGACATCTTGATTGATACACCAAATGGAAAAATACCGCTCTCAAAAATTGCCAGCATTGAAGATGGGGATGGCCCAAATCAAATTAGTAGGGATGATGGCAAGCGAAGAATTGTCTTGTCGGCTAATGCCTCTAAGCGTGCCCTGTCAGATATCGTGGCTGACATTAGGACTGTTATCTCTAATCAGGCCCTTCCAGAAGGGTACTTCATTACGCTAGATGGCCAATTTAAAGCGCAAGAAGAGGCATCTAAAGTAATTGGTTTGCTATCAATTGGATCATTTCTCTTAATGTTTGCAGTTTTAAATAATCGCTATAAGTCGATGCGCTTATCTTTAATGATTATGTCCAACATTCCCTTGGCTATGGTCGGAGCGGTGATTGGCTTGTGGATTTCAGGTCAGCCACTCTCGATTGCTGCATTAATAGGATTTATCACGCTAGCAGGAATATCTGTGCGTAACGGGATTTTAAAAATTAGCCATTACCTGAATTTGATGCAGTCAGAGGGTGAATCGTTTAGCCTGGCGATGATTATTCGTGGATCAATTGAGCGTTTAAGTCCTGTACTAATGACAGCTTTGGTCACGGCTTTTGCCTTAGCACCATTGTTATTTGAAGCAGAGCGTCCTGGTACAGAAATATTGCATCCAGTAGCAGTCGTCATTTTCTCCGGACTCATCAGCTCCACCTTATTGGATACCTTTTTAACGCCAGTCATGTTTTGGCTTTACGGGAAAAAGGCATCCGATATAGCATTAAGCAGCATGAAAACTAACGAAGTATTTTAATTTTAAGGAGTTTATATGAAATCAATGATGGTGATTGCAGCCTTGCTAATCAGTTTTATTAGCCCAGTCCATGCTGGGGCTGGCCATGAATTAAAGCCAATGCATGGCGGCGTCATAGTAGAGGTTAAGGATATTGATATTGAATTGGTTGCAAAGGCTGATAGCCTATCGATGTACTTGACGGACCACGGGAAACCGATACCTCTAGATGGGGGGACTGCAAAGCTGACAATCTTAATTGGATCAGAGAAAAAAGAATATGAGCTACTACCTAATGGAGGGAAATTTGAAGTGAAAGGAAATTTTGCTATCTCCAAAGGGGCTAAGGCCATAGCAGTTATCAAGATAAAGACGAAGGTAATTACAGCAAGATTTAATTTATAAGTTAAATCACTTCAATCTAGTCTGCATATCGGGGCGTCGTAAAGTGCTCGTATTGCTGTCGTTGATTGGTTGAGCTATGTTCCGCCAAGGTCTGCTTTGGGTCGTTAGCGGTCATTGCGGAGGAATGCTCCGCCTAGCGTGACCAATCTTATTGGCTCTCAGAGCTATCTCCCAATTGTTACCAAAGAAGTTACCAATTGTGCAGTTTGGGTACATCGGACTGCGGGCCTAATTTCAGATCAATTGAAGCGGCGGGGTGGTCCCCCCGCCTTTTTTATAACTCGATACCCCAATTTTCCAACCGGACCTT
>JGI12421J11937_10001148_pt1 | contig 10687 bp, 6 predicted proteins | sample LakErihyJuly2011_2_FD_11937 | JGI IMG/M metagenome (IMG submission 11937)
GAACCTGCAATATATCGATCATAATGCGAATAAGTAAAAGTAATTTTCCCTTCTTGCATTAGATTATCAATCAAGAATTCGGATCTTAATTGCGCGGTGTCGTATAGCTTCACTGCTTGTGGACTTGAAGCATATCGAGAATCGTAAGATGTTGACATTGTTTTTATTTTTAGTATTGTAGTAGAAAAGACAATTCCTTTATTTGAAATTAATCTTTATCAATAGTTTAAATTATTCTGCAAAAGTATAAAAAAAGCATCTTTTATATTCAAAAATAAATACAGTAAAGGTGTATATTAGTACAAAGTGTAGATTCTATCAACCTATTTTCTTCCTTCATGTCCGAAAACGGTTCTATATGCAATCTCGCAGATTTTGGNAAAAAAGTAGCTTCAAAATGTACTGGAAATAGTAAAGATGTCAATCGCTATTGAAACGAAACTAATTTTTAATAATTTTAATGGCATCCGAAACCTTTTTTTCATTTAGAAATTTCAGGAAATAGATTCCGGTTTTCAAAAAAGAAGTATCGACAGTATTGGAATTCAGTTTTTGCGCTTGCACTACTTTACCATTTGAATCATAGATGGTGTAACTGACATATTGCGCCACTATATTTTCTGAAAGTAATAAGCTATCATGAACCGGATTTGGGAAAACAATTTCATTTTTAGAATTTAGAAAAAAATCTTCGGTAGATAATGTTCCTTCTGCTATGCTAAAATCAGAGAAACGGATGCTGTCATCCCTTAAACTTGCTACATCTTTTAAACTGCGATAAATTCCCCATTTGGGTCTGATGAAACTATTGGGAATTTTCGGAATTGCTGGGTCTGTAGCTTCTGTTCTAATGGTTTGGATGCTATTATTTGTATAAGACATTACTGTTGTTCCATCGCTTACTTTTTTTATTGTAATAGCATAAGTACCCGATGTGCCCGTGCCTACTTTTATAGTTTCGACCACATCGACCCAAATGCCTTCAAATAAAGATAAATTTACTTCTTTCTTATAGTCATTACTTGCAGTAGCATCCATGACGTAAATAAGTTGCATTTGATTGGGCGTCCCCTTTCTAGCTGTTAAAGTAAAAATAGGTTGATCGTCATCTCCATCTACCGCTTTTATTTGATGAAGGTGTGTAAAATTTGCTGAAGGTTGAAAACCAACGGGCACTTTAAATCGCCATTTGTAGGTTACTGTTTCTCCCAAAATTCCTTTTAAATTATTAGGTGAAGCGGCATAGGTTTTAATTTCCACCCTTTGACGGTCTGTATTTAAAGTTGCTATGTCATTATCAAGAATTCCAGTTGCACCAGAATCCAAATGAGAATAGAATTCGAAAACATATTTATCTAAATCCGTATCAAAAACCTCGGCTATATGTCGGCCAAAACCGCTGTGAGAACCAGTTGTTAAATCCGGTGACTCTATCACGTTTGCGCCTGGTGCGAATTTACTATTAATCAATTCATAGGTATCTCCCGAACCGTCGGCATTTAATGTTACTTGTGCATCAATCCAAAATGGATTTGAAAAAACTGCGAATAACAAAAAAATAATTATTTTAAACGATTTGTTCATTTTTATAGAGTGTAAAATATTGGATAAGATTCTGACGATAAATAGTATAGTTTAAACTAAGTCGCATTTGACAGTATAAGTGATGACTTTTGTAACTAAAAATTTGATTCTAATAAAAATTAATGAGAAACCTCTAGCGCATAGATCTTGACTTTGGCAAATGTATTTGGTTCTTTAGATTGAAAATAGTTTCCCGCTTTGAAGTAGTTTTCGAAAACGCCCCACTTTTTGATATTAATATCATTATAAACAAGGGTTTCCTTGCCATTAAGAGTCACTTCCATGCTACCAGGAGCAATTTTAACTTCGATTGTAAACGTATTAAAATCGACCTTTTCCTTAAAATTAATTCCAGCATCGTCCGTCCACGAACTTACTTGTAAAATTTCCTTATCAGAAGTATTTGCATCTTTTAATACCTTAGTTTTTACTCTTATTTTTCCGTTATCCCAAGAAATCTTTAGCATGGGTGGTGCGTCATTATCTTTCTGACCCATTAAATCGCGTTGCGCATTTGTTAATCTTCCGTGAATTTGCGCAATGATAATTTTGCTGTACTTACCGTCTTTTTCTTTAGATACAGCGTCAATAGCATAAGTTGCTTTGAATTTTCCGCCTTGCGCAAAAGTCCAATTGACATTATTATTACCCGGAATCATAGTTTCTCTTAATTCCGACCGCGAAAAATGACTATTAGCGGTGGTAGTTCCCGATGGAAAAGCATAAAAAACAATGGACTGGTCTTTTTTATCCTCATACATCCATTTTTTTAGAACGGGATTAGTAGCATAATCTATAATATCAGGAAATCCAACTTCAATTGGGCTCTCTGGCTTTTTAGGATTTGCTTCAGGAATTGTAATTTTCCAATGTGTTAAATCGATAACTGCCGTTTTCTTTTTTTCCTGATTAAATTCCTGGCCGTAACTGAAATAAACCATTAAAAGAGCAGTAAATACAGTGATTCTTAAAAAATGAAATTTCATAGTATTTGAATGTAAGAACCTAAATTATTATTTCATAAAATCTTCCCGAATGGGACTAAAAACATCGATAAGCAGTCCGTCTTCAAGGCAAACAGCGCCGTGCATAGCTTCTGGCTCCACATAAAAACAATCGCCAGCCTTTATAATCTTGCTAATATCACCGATTGTGATTTCAAATTGACCACTTACTACATGGGTTACTTGAGCGTGATAATGTTTGTGCAATGGGCCAATTGCTCCTTTTTCGAAAGCTACATTGACGAGCATAATGGTATCATCATAGCCCATAATTTTGCGTTTTACCCCTTCGCCAATTACTTCCCAAGGAATTTCATCTCCTAACAAAAATGCTGCACTTGCTCCAAATTTCTTCAAACTACTATTCTTTGATGGTTATGTTACTGTGATGTCCCTCCTCATTAATGATTAGGTAGGAATAGGTAATCGCCGTTTTTGTGTTGCTTTACTATATTTAGTTGCCCAAACAAAAAAATATATCTTTATACAGCGGTGAAGCAATTATTCAAAAATACCCAATAGTATTAGTATACTATTGGGCATAATGGAATTAAAAACTGTAAACGTTTAATTTAATAACTTGGATTTTGCTCAATCACTAGGTTCGAATTCGTATCAATTTCATACTGCGGAATTGGTAGTAAAAATCGGGCTAGTCTGGCATTTTCAAAAAGTTCAATCGGAGTTAATGGCAGAGTACTCTCAAATTTAGCAAATATTTTAGATTGTGCGTTAAAATGCTTTTTCATCACAAATTCTGCACCCTCAACTTTACCAGTAAACGCTGGTGTAGTATACGTTTTTGATGTAACTATTGTAGCGGATGGAAGCGTTGCAATGGTTTCGGTAGTGGTAGTAAATCGCACTAAATCAAAAAATCTTTGATTTTCGAAAGCAAATTCCCATCTTCTTTCATTCGATAAAGCCTTTTCAAAAGCAGCTGTTGTTAAGGTGGTTGCTAAAGCTACTAAACCTGTTCTTGCACGCACTTCGTTAATGAAGCCTATACTTGTTGCACTATTTCCTTGCGCTTCAGCTAGCATTAATAATACATCAGCATAGCGAATTACTGGAAAATCATTTTCTGCATCGTCCTCTAAAGCCGCTTTGGATGTAAACTTGCTGACGTAATATAATTTGGCGTAAGGCTGAATGTTGACTAATCTACGCGCAGCCGAAGGATCAAAACTAGCTGCGGTAACAGCTAGCTCTGGGCTTGGGGCGCAATATCCTCTACCATCTCCGTTAACAATAGCATTTCCGCTATTTGAAGGAGCAAATAAATTGGCTAATGGATTTCCTAAACCAACGCCACCCGATTTAAAACGAACTGTAAAAAGTATTTCCTTATTCATTTCGTTACCAACAGAGAAAATATTGGCGTAAGTAGATTCCAATCCGTAGCCACTAGCAGTTCTAATTGAATTTAATAACACAACGGCTTCGGCTTTTCTGTTTAAAGTAAGGTACACTTTCGCTAATAAAGCTTTTGCCGCCCATGAATTAGCGTGTCCAATAAGATTAGCTGGTGTTGCTGCAAATGTTGCTTTACTACCGTTAGTATCGGCATTTTTCAAATCGGCTTCAATTAATTTATAAATATCGTTGACGCTAGAACGATTAATAGTTTTAGACTCAGCAGGGGTAATCGCTTCGTGTATCAGAAAAACACCTCCATACAAACGTACTAAGTTAAAATAGTGATACGCTCGGATAAATGAAGCTTCGGCTGAAATACTTTTGCATTGCGCTACTGTGGCAATAGCAGTATCAATTGGAGTATATTCTATGGCACCGGTAGCTGGATTATAATTTGCACCCACAGCGTTTAAAACTACATTCGTATTTCTAATGTTATTATACGTATTTAACCAATAAGTATAGTTTCCTAAATGGCTTGTTGACGGATAAAATTGGTCCAAATAGCTAAAATCTTGATTTACGACTGAATTACTATTTCCCGTATCCATTATAGAGTTATCACTTCGCAGTTCAGTTAAGGACCACTCCGTTGTTAGCGGTTTTTGTAGGCCTTTGTAACAGCCGGTTAATCCGGATTGAATCTCCGTATAATTGCGATAAAAATTTTCTTCAGCTATGTTCGATTCGGATTGTAAATCGATAATATCGCTACAACCGGAAAGCATTATTACTAAAACAATGCTTATAAATTTACATGATTTTTTCATTGTTGATTTTTTTTAAAAGTTAAAAATTAATATCTAATCCAATAACAATTGTTTTAGCAATTGGGAAGCTTCCTCTTTGATATCCGGCAACAATTGACGAAGCATACGGACCAGAAGTGGAACGTCCTTCAGGATTAATACCACGATATCCACTAGCCGTATGGAAAAATAAATTTTGTCCAGAAGCATACAAACGCAAATTGCTTAAGCCAATACTTTTAACCATTGTTGGTGATAAAGTGTACCCAATATTTACTTCTCGGAGCGCAAAATAAGAAGCATCTTCTACAACATAGTCCGTCAATAGCCAATTAAATCCTACTTCTTCATAAGGAGTTTTGCCATCGCCAGGGTTTTGCGGACTAATCCAACGATTGGCAGTATAGTTGAGGTTCTTTGATTTCGTTTCGCCATAGTTAGGATCGCCATTAATCAATTCGCCACCTTGAACCCCTTGAAAAGAGAATGTTAAATCAACTGCTTTGTAGCTGAGAGTATTGGTCATTCCCCAAGTAAAATCAGGATATGGATTTCCAATAACAGTACGGTCATCGTTATCAATTCTGTTATCGCCATTGATATCTACTAATTTTAATCCTGCAAGCGTAAATAATGAAGGTAAATTTGTGGTTAATCCTGCATCTTTAGCCGCTTGTATTTGTTCTGGCGATGTCCAAATCCCATCTGTTTTGAAACCATAGAATTGTACTAAAGGATCGCCCACTTTAGTTTGATAAATTTCAGTACGCTCTCCTTGATTACGCAAATATTTTTCGTTACCTAATTCTCTTACTTTGTTTTGAGTGTGAGATAAATTGGCTGAGGTTGTCCATTTAAAACTCTTAGACCTCACATTGGTTGTACTTAATTCAATTTCAAAACCTTTATTATCAAGGCTTCCGAGATTGTTCCAAGCCAAAGGAACACCCACAAACGCTTGTGTTGCCTGTTGAAGAAGTAATTTATCGGTCAATGACTTATAAGCATCAACGGTTAAGTTAATTCTATTTTTTAATACCGATAAATCAAACCCTACGTTAGTTTGAAAAGTACTTTCCCAAGTGATGTCTCTATTAGCAATAATCGTTGAAGTTGTTGCTTGACCATTAGAGACGGCACCATTGCCAATTCCGAATGCATAGTCGGCATTACTCATCAAACTTACAAAGCCATAATCTAAAATTCTATTATTACCAGAAACGCCATAGCTTCCTCTTAAGGTGAACTTGTTAATCCAATCCACATTACTCAAAAACTTTTCTTTATTAACCACCCACCCTATAGAAGCTGCAGGAAATGACCCCCATTTTTTTCCAGCTCCAAAATAAGAACTACCATCTGTTCTATAACTAGCTGACAATAAATATTTGCTTTTGTAGGCATAGTTGATTCTTCCTAAATAAGACAATAAACCAACTTCAGTCTCAGAACCAAAAGTTTGTGCCTTGTTAATAATAGTAGCGTTATTTAAGGTTCTAATATTATCACTTGCATAATCTTGTCCTGTAGTTTGTGTTCGCGAGGTGGTTGTTTTTTGAGCTGTGTAGCCTAATAAAACATCAAAAGAATTTTCTTTAATTTCTTTTTTATAAGTAAAAGTATTTTCTGACAATAAATCGATATAGGAATTATTATAGTAAATTCCTTTATTTACCACACCATCTGCATCTGCATTTCTATTCGTCCAATCTAATCGCGTATCCTTTTTTATGTACAAAGCTGCCAAAGTTTTGAAATCTAAACCAGGCAATATATTAATGCTTAGGGTACTTCCTGCTTGCAAACCATACGATTTAGTGTCATAATCGTGGTTTAAAAGACTTGCCATTGGATTATTTTGTGCAGAATTTGATGGGCTCCCATCAGCAGAAACATAATTTGTTCCATCTGGCAACACAAGAGGTGATCCATCAGGGAATGTAGCAGGGTAAGTAAGACCAATAAAATGTCTTGGATGTGCATAATCGCCCGCTTTAATCGAAGCATATTGTGGGTTTTGATTCACAAAAGCCGCTGTGACTGCATTATGTTGGTACGGAATTACATCGGAATAACGCCAAAAATTGGTATAATTTTCAGAAGGAGAAGATTTACTTTGAAAAGAAGGATTCAAATTAATATTCAATTTTGTTCTTTTGCTTAAATCAATATCTACTTTTGAACGTAAATTAAATTTTTCGAAATTACTTTTCAACATGATGCCTTCTTCGCCTTGATATCCAGAAGAAATGGCATATCTCATGTTTTTATTTCCACCAGTAGCGCTCAATTGAATATTCTTAAAATCAGCATTTCTGAGCACTTCATCTTGGTAAACATAACCATCACCACCCATCATAATTTGATGTATCACATAACCAGCTAATACGCTATTTTGTTTGGTAATAGACGCATTATAAATAATATTATTAAGCAATGGATTTGCTACAAAATATGGATCAGTAGCTCTAATGGCTTTTTCTTTATACAATAAAGCAATATATTCAGGCGTAGTCATTATTGGATACTTTTCGTATGCTGTTTTAAAACCGCTAGAATATTTGAAAGCGTATTTTACCTTGTCAGTTTTACCACTTTTGGTGGTAATTAAGATTACACCACTCGCACCACGTGAACCATAAATTGCTGCTGAAGCGGCATCTTTTAAAACTTCTACAGATGCTACGTCTGCCATATTTATAGAAGCTAAACCATCAGGAATAGGCTGACCATCAACAACTACAAGTGGACTGGCTCCTGCATTTATTGAACTGATTCCGCGTATTGTAATAGCAGAGTCGGCACCAGCTTCTGATGAAATATTTCGCACTTGTACTCCGGCAATCTTACCTTGAAGCGCCTGGTCTAATCGTGTAACGGCTAAATCATCTAATTTCTCATTAGTATATTTAGAGATAGAACCTGTAACATTAGATCTTTTCTGCGTTCCATATCCAATTACAACTACATCGTCAAGAGTGTTTACAGACTCCTTTAGGACAATATCAATCGTTTTTTCTTTTCCTACAACAGCTATTTGTGTTTCGAAGCCTATAGAAGAATACTTTAAAACGGACTTAGCATTTTTTACAGCAATGGTGTATTTTCCGTCTATATCTGTAGATACACTGTTAATCTCAGACGAAACGGTTGCTCCGGGAATACTAATTCCTTTACTATCCACAACGGTACCAGAAACGGTTCGTTTATCAGCCTGTGCATAAATCATGGAAGTAAAAATTAAGAGAAACAGTACAATTGGTTTTTTCATAATTTAATAATTTTTAATAGGTTTTGTTTCTTGGCGTTACTTAGTTTTTTAATTTATCTTTCTTGCAATCTCTTAAATTAATATTGCGATTTCAAAATTATAATATTTAGAAATCTAAAAATACACAATTAGGGATAAAATAGTCCAAAAAACTATATTATTACTATTATATCCTCCATGAAATTTTTATCTTCCTAAATAAATTCAAATTAATTACATAATATGAAATATTTCGGAAATATACAGTGGGTGTTTTTATCATACCTAACGCGCTGGGTAAAATTAGTTTTTGATGTTGATTTTTCGGCAGTTCAAGTGATTGCGCTTCTAGGCTCGATAGTATCGAGAACTAGAAAATATTATTAAAAAAGATTCTCGATAGTCACCTGTAGCAGACAGGCATTTTTTGTTCCGTTATACTCCACAAAAAAACTCGAACTGACGTTTTTAATAATTACAACCAACGGGTTAAATCGAGTTAAAAAAAGTATTTAAAATATCTGTCTCAAATATAAAAAAAGGATATCATTTGTACTTCGTTTAAAAAAAGATACTATTGGTTTACCAATTTGGTTATCTATAAGTATTGTTTATTTTTTTGTATGGAAAATAATAACACCTTTTTTTTTAAAAAAATTATGGATTGCCAAAATTTAATCCTAGTTAAAAAAAACTATTTTGTCAGTCCCAATCGTCTGTTCTGAATGAAGAAGCTGGTAATAAATTCGTATCAAACAAACTTCCTTGAAAGAAATTTTTCCATCCGTAACGAACAGCAAGCGGACTTTTCACTTCTGGACTTGAGACAGAAACCTGTCTGCCTTTGACTATTTCGGCTTTTGCGGGATAAAAAACTTTGTCCGCACCAGCGATTTCAAAATCTTTGAGTTCTTTCTCGTAGCAAAAAAGACCTGTTTCCGCATTGTCAAAAGTTAGAATAAGCGAATTATCTTTAAGTTCCATAGTTTTAAATGTTGGCCCTAAATAATCAATCTCTTTCATTCCGTACGATTTATTTAAAGCCATAAAAATCAACCTCTCGGCAACTTCTATTTTTTTAGGTGGATGAATAGTAACTTCCGAGCCAATATCTGAAGTCACGACCATGCCCGAATTTGGAATTACGGTCAAGGATTCCAATTGGACTTCTCTGAGATATTGAGAATTACTTTTGTCAACATAATTATTAGGCGCAATTTGCACATAATAAAATGGAAAATCTCCAATATTCCATTGGTTTCGCCAATCTTTAACCATTTGAGGAAACAATTTTTTATACAATTCTGGTTCCTTTCTATTGGTTTCTCCTTGATACCATAAAACACCTTTAATGGTGTACGATGTAATCGGATTTATCATAGCATTAAATATAGCTGAAGGCATTTTCTTGTAGCCTTCGGTAGTATCAATTTTTGTATTGTTTGCCTCTAAAAATGGCGCTACTGATTCTTTGCTCATCCAAGGCTGAATTCGAGTTCCGCCCCAAGAAGTCATTATTAACCCTACTGGCACATCTAAAATTTTCTGTAATTGCTCGCCGTAGAAATAGGCAATTGCGCTAAAATCTTTTACGGAGGCCGGTGATGCTATATCCCAATATTTGCCATCCTGTATAGAATCCAAAGGAATTGGAGAGCCTTTTTCGACAATAGAAAACAGTCTGATATTATCATTGGTAGCATTAACGATAGCCTTATTTCCCTCAAAAACAGGTTGACCAGTATATCCTTTTAGTGGTTGCCGCATATTGGATTGTCCCGAGCACACCCAAACTTCTCCAAATAAAATATTATTTAATTTGATATTGGACTCTGAACTGCTCAAATGAATGTTTTGGGATTTTTTACTTAAAGTAGTAAGTACAGTTACTTCCCAACGGTCATTGGTGTTAGTAACAATCTTAATTTTCTTTGAAGCCCAACTGGTTTCAATAGTGATTTTTTCGCCAACTTTTGCCCATCCCCATATTTTTACAGATGAGTTACGTTGCAGTATCATATTAGAAGAAATGATATTGGGTAATCTAATTTTGGCACTGCTATCGCAGATTGATAAACAAAACAGGGCTAATAGAACAAAAAATATCTTCTTCATGAAATTTTATTTAAGTGATGCGCTTACTAAAGTACTCCTTATTATTAATCGGAATCCCTTCTAGAATTTAAAAATTATAAAATAGCAGCCAATTATTTCTTTTGAATAACATTAACACCTTCGGTTATTGAAAAATCGGCAAATCGAACCGATTCCTCTTTTAAATCTTCCACTTTTTTTAAGCTGCGGTAAATTCCCCATTTTGGACGAATAAAAGTATTGTCGGGTCTAATGGTTTCTAGATCTTCATTAGTATACGAAAGCAGTTCCTTTCCGTCTTTTATTCTGTTAATAACAATAGAATAGCTACCGTTTGCTCCTACTTTGATGACTTCGGTGATCTCTACCCAAACGGCTTCTAACTGGGACAAGTCCATGCTGGCAACAATAGTTGTATTGTTGTGCACGACATTAAATTGGTTTACGGTTCCCTTCTTAGCCGACAAAGTAAATATTGGAAGATCTTGCGTGCCACCCACTGCTTTTATTTGGTGCAAATGCGTGAAATTAGTAGAAGGCTGAAATCCTTTTGGCAATTTAAATTTCCATTGATAGGTAATGGTTTC
>JGI12421J11937_10001152_pt1 | contig 10650 bp, 5 predicted proteins | sample LakErihyJuly2011_2_FD_11937 | JGI IMG/M metagenome (IMG submission 11937)
TATTATTATTATTATTATTATTATTATTATTATTATTATTATTATTATTATTATTATTATTATTATTATTATTATTATAATATTTATTATTAATAAAGTTAAATATTTTTAATATATATTTAAAAAAAAATTTTTAATTAATTTTAAAAATACGTTTTTTCATAATATAAACAAAAACGGATGTTTTTAATTCAAATAAATTAATAATTGAGATGAAATAATTATTTATAATTTTATATAATTCTATTTGGGATGAGACTAAAATCTAAAGTTTTATTATCTTTGACAATATATCTCTCCCTTCTTGCCCTATAAAACTGTTAATAGACAGAAGAAGAGAAACTATGTAACCAGTGCGGATATGGAGGCACTGCTATATTAGATGGCTAATTAATTATCTCATTTAACACTCATTGGAAATCAGTTTGTATTATTTATTAATATATAATACTATAGGTGATAATAACTTCAGCGATGTAGCCGCTGATGTAGCTTGTAAAAGCGTTTATGGGCAAGGCTCCACATAATTATCATGGTCTGGAAATTAAGAATGTTAAACAAGCCAATTCTGGTTGGATTCAGTTGAATGTGGGGGAACAGAAGATAATCTATTCAACTGCGACCATCTTGGAATAGGAACTCACTAATGTTCAGAAACACAATGTATAGAATTGAGTTGCTCCAAGCCAACAGACACCATGGTGAATGTATAATTGGTATTAGGTATCCTTTAAGTTTAATATAACGATGAATGGAGATACGTTTGTGACGACGATTTCGTAAAATTATTTTATTAAAATTTTATTAGACCGTTACTGAAGCAGATGTTGCTTGTCGATCAATCTACGGAAGTAATCATTAAACAGAAAACTTGTACCTTGAATAAAATTGTGAAGGATTAGATACTCTAAATTTCTGGTTAGACGATGTTGTATGTACTGGATCAGAAAGCAATATGGCTTAATGCTCCTATCCTGGTTGGGGTTATCATAACTGTTATGCAGATGAATGCATAAGACTTTCATGCGAAGAAATCCTAGTTCCTGAAGTTTCCAACCTAGTACATTGTGAAAATGGTATCCTCAATGTTTAATACAATGGTGAAATTAAGGCTGTATGTGATGATGCTTGGGCGGAAACTGCTTCTGCAGTTGCTTGCACCGAGCTTTACGGAAATCCCGCTTTCTATTCCTTTGAAACTCATCAACCATGCAACACTTAAGATTTCTGGTTGGATGATGTTAGATGCTCTGGAACAGAGTTAAAACTAGAAGAATGTGGCCATTTACCTTTTGGATAACATAATTGTTACGTTGTAAATGACGAATGTATTAGACTGTACTGCGTTTGGGGAGGTCCGCAACCACCTGTAGTGGTCGTTCCAACAGATGGAACATTAGTATAAAACTAAACATCCGGAGTGTTATCCTTCAGCTACCAAGATAGTGTTAACGCAATATGTCATGACAATTTTGATCATTAAGGCGCAATGGTCGCTTGTTAAGAATTATACAACAATCCTACAGTTGTCAGATTCGCAACCGATTAATAGTGCGACAAAAACGAATTCTGGTTGGATAATGTTATGTGTGGAGGATAAGAAACTGCCATAAGAAATTGCCCTCATACCGGTTTTAGAAATTATCAAGAATGTGATCCGTCATACGAATGTATAGCAGTTTGGTGCGCAGGAGGAGGACCAACGTATAGAGAAACTCCAAGTCCACCACCTAGACCACCAACACCTTTTGTAGAAAGACCAGCCGTTTTATCTCAATCTGATGAAGGAATTTTATCTATACTATATAATGAAGAGCGTAAATCTGTGTGTGATGACGGATTTGGAGACGAAGAAGCCGCGGTTGCCTGTTTCGAGCTTTACGGAACAACAGATGTTGTCTCATATGAAACAAATAAATAATGCGATTACGAAGAATTTTGGATCGACTAAGTTGTTTGCACTGGAACAGAAGCCACTATCCAATAATGTTAACACAATGCAATGGGAGACCATAATTGTTGGCCATATGAATGCGTTAAATTGTTTTGTAGAGGTGGAGGCCCTTAACCATAATCTGAAGTCTTGATGCATGAAGGTGGTTAATTATAAATTTTGAGAGATGGAGAAGTAAAATCAGTGTGCCAACATTAATTCAACGAATTTGCTGCTGCTTCTGCATGTTTTTCTATGTACGCTACTTATGAAGTCTTATCCTTTACACTTGATTAATCTTGTTTATATGCTGATTTCTGGGTCGATAATATTGTATGTAGTGAACAGTAACCTACTTTAACTGCATGTCCTCATGATGCTTTCGGAACCGCTGTATGCAATTAAAACGAATGTGTTCTTTTATACTGCAAAGATATTGGACCTTAACCAGAGGTATAAATAGTCGGTTTCGCTGAACACGATTAAATATCTGCTATCCTCAATTACAATTATAACGGGGAAAGCAAGGCTGTCTGTGATGATTAATGGACTTAATTAGAATCCGAAGTTGCTTGCTAAGAGTTATATTAAAACTCAACAGTTATATATTTCAAGATTGGACAAAAATGTGATTATGAAACCTTCTGGCTCGACGATGTTGTCTGTGAGTCAGATAAATAGAAATTAGAAGATTGTGTCCACCTTCCATATGGATAACATAACTGTAATCCCATGCACGAGTGTATTTAATTATTCTGCGCTGGAGGAGGTCCTTAACCAGCAGAATCTGATGTCAAATTGACCCAATCCTTGACAGGTGTTATTTCATTAACAGTGGACGGAGTAGCAGGAAATATTTGCCAAAAAGGATTTGATATGGTTGAAGCTAATGTTGCTTGTTAAGAACTATATGAAGTTGATGCTGAATCTTATTCAATTGGATTGTCATGCCCATATGATAATTTCTGGATCAATGATTTAGAATGTTAGGGTACAGAACAAACTTTACAAGCTTGTTCAAGATAAAATGATCAATGCGGCTCCTCTGAATGTGTTGCAGTGTTCTGCTAAGGTGAAGGACCAAGCTCAGGAGTTATTCTGGTTCAAAGTGAGACAGGTATTCTCTAGATAAAAAGAAATGAAGCAATAGCGAATGTTTGTGATGATGCTTTCAACAGTTACGCAGCAGAAATCGCTTGCCAGGAACTGTTTTAAGTAAGTTACACATCTTTTAATAGTGCTTAATGTGACAGTGAAGATGCACCATTTTGGCTTGATGATGTTCAGTGTGCTGGACATGAGTAGAGACTTACCGATTGTCCACACTTACCCTGGGGAGAACATAACTGCGGTGATACCGAGTGTATCAGATTAGTATGTAATCGAGAAGGATACTAAGATATTGAACCATCAGTAGTATTAATACACAACCAAACTTCAGGAGTCCTATCCATTTCAAGAGGTGATGTACCACAAGGAGTTTGTGATGATGGCTTCGGTTAAACTGAGGCCGAAGTAGCCTGCTTTGAGCTTTATGCCAATAGCGAAGTTCTTTTTTACGAACATGATGTGCATTGTGATCACACTGGCTTTTGGCTTGACGATGTGGTCTGTGATGGAGAAGAGACAGCTATCAAAGACTGTTCCCATTTAAGCTGGGGGTAACACAACTGTAACTCTTATGAATGCATCTAATTATTCTGCGCTGGTGGAGGACCCTGTTATGATTGTGCCCCTCCTTCTCCTGAAGAAGTACCTCGATTAAAAGTAAATAGTAACGGTGTTCTTTAAATTGTTTATTAAGGAGAAACTCGAGCAGTTTGCGATGATAATTTCACTTCAAATGCCGGTGAAGTAGCTTGCCGAGAATTATATGGAGCTGATTCTTTAGTTGTCCAACTTAAAGTTGAATAAGCATGTGTTGACGAGGATTTCTGGTTGGATGAAGTAGTATGTGATGGAGAAGAAACAACAGTATTCGATTGCTAACACAATGAGTTAGATGATCATGACTGTGTCGCAGAGGATGATGAATGCATCTAATTATTCTGTACTATGGGGGGCCCTGAGCCAGACACAGCACCTCTAGTACATGGAAGCTCGGGAATATTAAACATACTGTACAATGGTGAAGTTAAAGGTGTTTGTGATGATGGATTTAGCGTTTTTAATGCTGAAACTGCATGCAAAGAACTTTATAATAACCCAGAGGTTATTGAATTTAAAATCAATCAAGTATGTGATTATTAAGAATTCTGGCTAGATGATGTAGATTGTACTGAACAAGGATCCAAACTAACACTTTGCCAACATGCACCATTCGGAGTACATAATTGTTAAGCTAATGAATGCATATACCTAAGATGTGCCGGATAACCAGTTTACCCAGACCATCCTAGTACACCTATCCCAGTCTCAAATATTTTGATACACAATTAAACAACAGGAGTGTTATCGATCTCAAAAGATGGTGATTTTAGAGCCATTTGTGACGATATTTGGACTGATTTAAACGCTGCCGTAGCATGCCATCAATTATATGGTAACCCTAGTTTCGAATCATACAAAACCGGTTTAGAGTGTGATTACTAATAGTTCTGGTTAGATCAGGTTGATTGCTCTGGTTCTGAGACAAGATTAGACTAGTGTAGTAACGCAGGATGGGGAGTTCACGATTGTCTTCCTTCCGATGAATGTGTATAACTATTTTGTACAGCTGGAGGTCCATAAGCACCAAGTGGCGAATTATGGTAAAATCCAGTTACAGGAGTGATTTCAGTAACCTATGAAAGAGAGACAAGAGGTTTATGTGATGATGGATTCAATAGATAGGCTGCTGAAGTAATTTGCTAGGAATTGTATAATAGCCCATCCCAAACCTACTTCACTTCACAAAGATGCGACTTTTAAGATTTCTGGTTGGATGATGTTGTATGTACTGGTTCTGAATCTAAAATCGATGTTTGTGAACATAAACCTTACGGAACTCATGACTGTGACTATCTATCGGAATGTGTTAGAGTATATTGTACCGGTGGTGGACCTTAACTAACCCCAGGTGTATTAGTTCATACCCAGACCGGTATGTTAGCAATCTAATACGATTAATAAGTTAAATCTTTGGCTGATTCTGGATTTGGAGATGAAGAAGCAAGAACATCTTGCACAGAACTTTACGGAAACCCTCATTTTATATCATATAAAACAGGAGAGGCTTGCGTAGTTGAAGGTTTTTGGCTCGATAACGTAGTATGTACAGAAAGTAATACAAACATCGACTCATGCTAACACACTAACTACGGAGAAGTCTCCGAAAGAACCACATCGTCTAGCTGTGTTGAATTGTTCTGCTTAGCTGGAGGTCCCGAACCCCCTAAAGGCTACCTAAGTCATACAAACACAACAGGAATCCTTAATATAAGATATGAGGATAGCATTAAGAGTGTTTGTCACAATAGATTTGATGACTAAGATGCTGAAGTAGCTTGCAAAGAGCTGTATGGAAGCAAAGTATTTATATCCTTCTAATCAGGATAAGCCTGTGAGAACCCAGATTTTTGGATCGACAATATCGAATGTAATGGATCAGAAGAATTCATTAATGATTGCCCTCATGTCTTATGGGGTTAGGTTAATTGTAACCCATTAAACGCATGTGTTCGATTGTACTGTCAAGCTGGAGGACCTTAACCAGAAGTCCCACCCCCTGTTTTAGAACATAGTTCTACAGGTATATTATCCATTACTTATAATGGTGAAACTCGGGCTTTGTGCGATGATTTATTCGATGACTTATCCGCCGCAGTTTCATGTTAAGAGTTATATGGAAGCCCTGAATTCTTTTCATATAAATTCAATCAAATATGCGATTACCCAACCTATTGGATAAATGATTTCTAGTGTTTGGGAACCGAACTAACCTTAGCCGGATGCAAACAAACTCACACTGTTGATAACAATTGCAATGAACAAAATTGTGTTTAACTTTTCTGTAGCGGTAATGGTCCTTAATAAGTATTTGTTCAATTTGTTCATGATCCTACAACAGCTATAATATAAGTAGACAAAGATGGAATATTAAAAGGTATTTGTGATGATGGATTCCTATAAGAAAGTGCTTAAGTTTTCTGTTAAAGCTTGTATAATGATCCCACAGTAATATAATACAGTCAAGGTCTCAACTGTGGTGCATCAATAACTGATTTTTGGTTGGATGATGTCCAATGTGTAGGAGATGAACCAAACTTAGGAGAATGCACCCATTTAAACTGGGGAGTGCATAACTGTAACCCTCTGTAAGAGTGTGTGTAGGTATACTGTGATGGAGGAGGACCTCAACCCCCTGCCCATCTAACACAGTCACTATAAGGTATATTAAGCATAACTTATCTTGGTGTAAGCAAAGCAGTTTGTGACGAAAATTTCAATGACTAATCTGCTTAAGTTTCTTGTAGTGAACTATTTGGAGCCCCTGAGGTGATATCATATAGTCATGGTCATCCATGTGTTTATGAGGATCATTGGTTGTCAAATGTTGTGTGTATTGGAGGAGAGTCTAAATTGTAAGATTGCCACCACAACCCATGGGGAGACGCCTGTCCTACTAATACTTGTGTAAAATTATTCTGTTTTGCAGGAGGTTAATAACCAGTTACTGGAAGAGTAGTCCACTCAAATACAACCGGTATATTATCCTTCACTCATGAAACTGTTACTAAGGCTATTTGTGATGACTATTTTGGATAAAAAGAAGCCTAAATCGCCTGTTATGAACTCTATGCAAATAGTGAAGTTATTTCATACTCATAAGGATAAAACTGTGAATAAGATGAATTCTGGTTGGACAATGTATAATGTTCTGGAACTGAGAGATTATTAGGAGAATGTGTACACGCGCCATACGGAGAACATAACTGCAATCCAAGAACAGAGTGCATTAAGTTAGTATGCGCTGGTGGAGGATATAGAGACGTTGTAGAAGTTCCTTTATTACACCACGGAACTGATGCCTCTCTGAATGTAGTATATTTAGGAGAATCAAGAAGTGTTTGTGACAACGATTTCAATGACTTCAGTGCTAACGTAGCATGTTAACAACTTTACGGTGACCCAGTTTTCTTGAGATGGTAAGGATAAAACGATTGTACACACCCAAGCTTCTGGCTTGATAACGTAAGATGCAACGGTGATGAATTAAGCTTATTTGACTGTAACCACTCACCTTTAGGTGAAAGTAATTGTGGTACAAACTAGTGTATCAAACTTTACTGCCGAAATGGAGGACCAAAAGTTGATGCTTCACCTTTAATTCACGCTTATAATGGTATTTTGTCAATTATGCATGATGGTTCAATCAAAGGAGTTTGTGATACCCCCTTCAATGAAGTCTCCGCAAGTGTCGCTTGTAGAGAATTATACAGTAATCCAAATGTCTTGTCATTTACTTTAAATTAATAATGTAATGAAAAAGATTTCTGGCTTGAAAATGTCGAGTGCAATGGAGGAGAAACTAGAATGATTGATTGCAAACATGATCTATGGGGCGGATAAGGTTATGTGGAGACTTAAGGTACCACACCAATGACTGTGTAGAGTTTACTCATAAATACATGTAATAATCTAAATGATTGTGTGAGATTATCATGTGAAGGTGGAGGATGGCAATCGGTCTATGGTGAAGATGGTCATTTATCCCATAACCAAACTTCAGGAGTATTGTCTATATAGTCGTCTGTAGAGGAGTGGTTCTATGCAGTAAATGATGATTTGTTCGGTCATGAAGAGGCTTAGGTAGCCTGCTTCGAATTATATGGAGTACGTTCTTATGTATCTTTGAAAGCTGGAGTATAATGTGAACACGATACTTTCTGGGCCAATGATTATATCTGTGAGGGTAATGAAGCATCCATAAAAGAATGTGGGCACAGCTATTTTAGCCCAATGCCCAATCCCACCTAGAATTGTGTTGCGTTGATCTGCACGGAAGCTGGACCGGAATTAAATACTACCGGTACATTGCATTTAGGTAGTGATAAAATCTTAGCTATTACTTACAATGGCGAGACCAAAGCTGTTTGTGAAGATGGATTCACTTTAAAAAATGCTTAGGTTGCTTGCTTCGAGCTTACAGGATTACCTGATGTTCTTGAGTACAGTGGAGGTCATAGATGTGGATACGATAATTTCTGGTTAGACGATGTTGACTGCTTAGGTCCAGAAACCTTATTATAAGACTGTGGCCATCTTAGATGGGGATAACATAATTGTAACAGCGCTAATTAGTGTATCTAGCTGGCTTGTGGTACTACTCCCATACCGGTTGTAGTGGTTATTCACAACCCTGACACCGGAGTAATCACACTCTCAGTAGACACTGTAGAATAAGGAATATGTGATGATTCATTTGGTCTATAAAACGCTCAAGTAATCTGTAATTAGTTGTATGGAGATACGGAAGTTCTCAGCGTTGAATAAGGTCACGCCTGTCCTGCAGCCGCCACTGATTTCTGGCTAGATGATGTTGTCTGCTAAGGATCTGAGGCTAGCCTTCTTGATTGCAGCCATAATCCCTTAGGAGTTCATAATTGTAGAATTACTACTGAGTGTGTTTAAGTTTACTGTAAAGCAGGAGGGCCTTAACCTTTGGCTCATTTGAGACATAATACTGATGCTATACTTTCTATAACCTATATTGGCGAAACTAAAGCTTTATGTCACAATGGATTTACAGAAAATAGCGCTCGAGTAGCCTGTCTTGAATTATATGGAACCCCTGATGTCGTTAGTTACGAAATAGATCACGAATGCGCTTATTAAGAATTCTGGGTTGACAGAGTTGCCTGCACCGGAACAGTCGAAGAAACAAGAGTCTAACTTTGCCCTAACAGAGGTTTTGGTAATGCCCACTGTAATCCTGCAACTGACTGCATTCGATTGTACTGTGTTGGTGGTGGACCTTAAATTTAAATAATAAATGTTGTTTAGAACCCAACTACAGCAATATTATCAGTCACTTATACAGATGTTCAAAAAGGCTTGTGTTAACATAATTTTGATTAATAAGATGCTGAAGTTGTCTGCAGATAGCTTTATGGAAGAGATGCCGGAGTTATCAGCTTCGCTCATGGTTAGGTATGTGAATACCCAGAGTATTGGTTATCTGACCTCGAGTGCGAAGGAGATGAAAATAACGTCGCTGACTGCGACTACCTCCTCCCATTAGGAACATCTAGCTGTAATTCGGCTAATTAATGTGTTTAGTTATATTGTTCTGCAGGACCATAACCCCCTACAGTTGTTCCTCCAGTATTATAGTAAAATGGTTAAGGAGCATTATCAATACTTTTCAACAACAAGACCAGAGATGTTTGCTAACAAGGCTTTGATACTAACGCTGCTAGAGTTGCCTGTAGAGAACTATATAACTCCTCATCATACATCTCATTCTAAGTTGACTAACCTTGTTAATATGATGATTTCTGGTTAGATGGTCTTTTATGCCAAGGAACAGAAGAAAATTTGATGGCTTGTGTTCATAAAGACTTAGGATCACACAACTGTGGTCCTGATCAATGTGTTAGATTATTCTGCCATGGAAGTGGCCCTGCACCTGTCCCATTAGCTGAAACTTCTACATTAATGCACGGACCAGATGGAATTTTATCAATCGAATATAGAGATGAAAATAGAAGTATATGTGATGATGGATTTTCACAGTACGCAGCTTAAGTCGCTTGCAACCAATTGTATGGAGATAGTCACGTTCTAAGCTATACATAATAAGAATAATGTACTTATGATGGATTCTGGCTTGATGATGTTGTATGTACAGGTGATGAATCTGCATTGTAATAATGCCCTCATTCATAATGGGGAACCAATAATTGTGATAGTTCAAATAGTTGCATAAAATTATACTGTCTAGGAGGTGGGCCTTAACCCCCTTCAAACACTACTGAAACTCCAGAATTTACACCATAGTGTATTGTTCTATACAGCAGCTGTGGATATTCTGGTGAAAGCGTATCAATGTGTGGTGATTTAGACGCTGCTTTGAGTGAAGATGAATTAGGATGGTAGGTTATGTGCATAAAGTAAATTAATTAATTTAATTATTTTTTAGAATACCTGAAGATTATTAAGTTAGAATATTTGATAACACCGATGATTCTGGAGAAGTAGATATCACAGAAAGCATTCCTTGCCTTAGACCAGGAGATGATGCTGTTTAGTCAGTTCATGTTGATAGATTGGATTCAAGTGTTTAGTCACTTCATGTTGATACAAGTGTTTAGTCACTTCATGTTGATTAATTTGTAATGAGCAAAATGATTCTATCCAAGAGATTAAATAAAAAACCATTAAGTTTCGCAATGAAATCTAGAACAATAACTAAGAAAACCAGTTTATTAAGAAAAAATAGTAGATGATTAATAATTATATATGTATTATCATTTAAAAATTTAATTTGAAAAATAAAATTTTATTTAATAAAATTTATTTTTTTAATTTTTTATAAAATAAAAAAAATATGTTTTATTAAAATAAATAATTTTATTTTTGTTGTTTATTTAAATTAATTTTATAATATTATATTTGTTTAAATTAAAGAAATTAAAAATTTTAATCTGCTTAAAGACTTTATATGATGAGAGAGTGAGTGGAAGTACATTAAATAAGTAACATAAATAATTTCTATTATTTAAAATTTTTTATTA
>JGI12421J11937_10001153_pt1 | contig 10644 bp, 5 predicted proteins | sample LakErihyJuly2011_2_FD_11937 | JGI IMG/M metagenome (IMG submission 11937)
GAGAAATGATGCATAAATTAGGTATAGTTTGAAGAAATGCGAGGTCAAAAACACCATGGTGGGTTGGACCATCTTCGCCCACCAAACCTGCTCGGTCAATTGCAAAAATAACTGGTAAATTCTGCAAAGCTACATCATGGATTAATTGATCATAGCCTCTTTGTAAAAATGTTGAATATATGCAACAGAATACAGTCAAGCCTGATGCTGCCAATCCGGCCGAAAATGTTATGGCATGCTGTTCTGCAATGCCAACATCAAAAACTCTATCCGGAAAAACTTCTTGCATAAAGTGCAAAGAACTGCCTGATACCATAGCAGGAGTAACTGCAACAATGTTTTCATCTTTTTGAGCTATTTCAAGCAAGGTTTTACCGAAAATATCTTGATACTTTACCCGTAAATCCTTTGGTTTGGTGTTTTTGCCTGAAAGTTTGTCGAATTTAGAAGTGCTGTGCCACTTTGTTTGCTCCAATTCGGCTGGTTCATAACCTTTGCCTTTCAGTGTTTTTATATGTATAATTTTAGGACCAGAAAGCAATTTGCTTCTTTCTAAAACAGAAATTAATGCATTTAAATCGTGCCCGTCTATTGGACCTAAATATTGGAATCCTAAATCTGTAAAGAAATTTTCTTTTTTGAATTCTAGTTTTTCCAAGTATTCGCCAAGTGCGCCTTGACTTGGATCAATGCCAATATGGTTGTCGTTGATGATGATAGAAATATTGCAATTTGATGTCCCAGCGTTGTTAAGCGCCTCAAAAGCTTGACCAGCACTTAATGCACCATCTCCTATTACTGCGATGTGTTGCCTATCAATTTTTTTTAGAATGGCCGCTTGTGCATATCCCAGGGCTGCTGAAATTGAGGTTGAAGAATGCGCAGTTCCAAATGGATCGAATTCACTTTCACTCATTTTAGGAAATCCACTAATGCCCTCAAATTGCCTTAAAGTATGAAAAAGAGTTTTTCTTTTGGTTAAGATTTTGTGCGCGTAAGCTTGNTGCCCAACATCCCAAATTAAAATGTCATTTGGCGTNTCAAATACNNTGTGCAGNGCCACACTTAACTCAACAACCCCNAGGTTTGCGGCAAAATGCCCNCCGTATTCAGCAATTTGCTCAATTAGATAATTTCTTAGCCAATTTGCATAATCATTNAGACTGCTGAATGGCAATTGTTTCAATTNCTGNGGACTATCNATTTCTTCAAAGCTTGGTATCACTTTGCAAAAATAGGTAAATTAGCNATTTTTATAGTATTTCTGATCTTCTTGAATNCTAATATTTAGCCCCTTATTTGCTGAATAAATTCCTTTTTGTCAAATATCCGATAAATTGTACTTTTGCACTATTGCACCAACTATGGCAAAAGATAAACAAAACATGGATTTTGAAGCTTTTAGAGCTGAGGTATTAAGCGATTATAAACTGGTATTTGAAAGCCGACAAGCAAGTTTATTGGGCCGAAAGGAAGTATTAACTGGAAAAGCAAAATTTGGTATTTTCGGTGATGGTAAAGAAGTTGCTCAAATTGCTATGGCAAAAGCCTTTAAAAAAGGCGACACCAGAAGTGGCTATTACCGCGATCAGACCTTTATGTTTGCCACCGGCATTAATACCATTCAACAATTCTTTGCGCAATTGTACGCACATACTGATATTAAAGTTGAGCCAAATAGCGCAGGAAGAAGCATGAATGGACATTTTGGCTCAAGACAGCTTGATGAAAATGGGAATTGGCTTCCGCAAACAGATCGTTTTAATTCATCCTCGGATATTTCTCCAACTGCTGGTCAAATGCCTAGATTATTGGGTTTAGCACTCGCTTCNAAATTATACAGACAAAATCCTGATTTACACANTTTCACTGATTTTTCTAATCAAGGAAATGAAGTTGCCTTCGGAACAATTGGCAATGCAAGTACCAGTGAAGGTGGTTTTTGGGAAGTAATAAATGCCGCAGGTGTATTGCAAGTTCCTATGGCAATGAGCGTTTGGGATGATGGATATGGAATTTCTGTGCCAGCTAAATACCAAACAACAAAAGAAAATATCAGCACATTGTTAAAAGGATTTAATAGTGGTGCGGATGGAGTTGGTGTTGACATTTATAATGCCAAAGGTTGGGATTACCCAGAGTTGTGTAAAGTATATCAAGATGCGATTGAGCATTGCAGAACCTTGCATAGACCAGTTTTAATACACATTAATGAAGTTACTCAACCCCAAGGTCATAGTACCTCGGGTTCACATGAACGCTACAAATCAAAAGAGAGATTGCAATGGGAACTTGATTTTGATTGTGTTAAAAAAATGCGTGAATGGATTGAAGAGAATAAAATAGCAAGTGCTAATGAATTAAACGATATTGAGAATGGAGCAATAGAATATGTTAATACTTGNAGAAAGAATGCCTGGNAAGCTTTTATAGCGCCAATGAAAAAAGAATTGGCAGATGTANTTGANCTGCTTGGTGTAATAACGCATCCATCAGCANTNGAAGCAGTTAAAACTTTANTGTCGACCAAAGATGCCATTAGAAAAGACNTTGGNATGGCAATTAACAAAGTCCTTATTGCNACAATTTCNAGCCAAATTGAGGGAAGAAGTGAATTAAAAGAATACTATGANGCCTTNATAAAAGAAAATCACAATCGNTATTCTTCTTATTTACACAGCGCGTCAANTTCAAGTATTGGATCAATTGGNGAAATTAAAGCNGAGTATNCTGATGAAATGTTAGTTGATGGCAGAGAAGTTGTTCTTGCTTGTTTTGATGCTGCATTAGAGCGTGATCCTAGAGTATTCGCATTTGGCGAAGATGTTGGAACGATAGGCGATGTAAATCAAGGATTTGCTGGGATGCAAGAGAAATATGGCGAACTCCGAGTTTCAGATACGGGAATCCGAGAATTAAGCATCATCGGTCAGGGCATAGGCACAGCTTTGCGCGGCCTTAGACCAATTGCGGAAATACAATATTTGGATTATTTATTGTATGCCCTTCAAATCATGAGCGATGATATAGCTACCCTTCAATACAGAACAAGAGGTGGTCAGAAAGCACCAATTATTATCAGAACTAGAGGGCATAGACTTGAGGGTATTTGGCATAGTGGATCTCCAATGGGCATGATTGTTCATGCTGTTAGAGGAATGCATGTATGCGTGCCAAGAAATATGACTCAAGCGGCAGGTATGTATAATTTGTTGTTAAAGGCAGATGAGCCGGCTTTGGTGATAGAGTGTTTAAATGGATACAGATTAAAAGAGAAAATGCCAAGTAATATTGGTGAATTTACTGTCCCTTTGGGTATGCCAGAAATAATCAATAATGGCAATGATGTAACAATAGTGGGTTATGGCAGCACGCTTCGCATCATTCAAGATGCCATTAAAAAGTTAGAAGAGTTAGGCATCAGTTGTGAGTTGATCGACGTTCAAACATTATTGCCATTTGATACCAGCCACACAATTGTAGATTCAATCAAGAAAACCAATAAGGTGGTGTTTATAGATGAAGATGTTCCAGGGGGTGCAACATCCTACATGATGCAAAAAGTTCTAGAGGAGCAAAAGGCATATTTACATCTTGATGCTGCGCCATTGAGCATTACTTCTAAAGCACACCGACCGGCATATGGCACAGATGGTGATTATTTCTCTAAGCCAAATGCAGAGGAGATTTTTATTCGTATTTATGAATTGATGAGCGAATACAATCCAAATAAGTATCCTGTTTTTTAAGAGAATTAGAATTCTTCTTCTTCAGTTGTTTCGCTTATTTTAATTACGCGTTTCTTGGTGTATTGATTTCTTATAAATATATACACAGCACAAAGTGCAACTGTTAAAATAAATAAGATACTTAATTGTGCAGATGGTCTGCCCTGCAATGGGAGAGCAATAACAATAATTGATACCAAAGCTTGCAACGATGCGTATATAATAGCTATATTAACGTGCTTGTATTTTCCAACATGGACCAATTTTTTAAAGAGAAAATCACGGTGAGGAACAAAAATATTTTCTCTTAATAGAAGCTTAAAAATAACGGTAAGGCCTGCGTCTATTCCAAAGACAGAAAACAATAATAAGTACGCGAAATTACCGGTTTTAAAGATCAAATTCATGATTAAATAAAGAATGATAAAGGCTAAGGCGATACTTCCCGTGTCGCCCGCAAAAACTATCGCCTTACGTCGCAAATTTAAACCAAGGAAAATAGATATTCCAATGATGTATGTATATAAAAATTCATTTTTTATAAATGTTACTTCATTGCCTTGAATGTCTGTAGAATTAGAATTTAACCAAAGTAAACTAAGGAGTATCACTAACGTGTTCAAACCAAGCATGCCATTTATGCCATCCATGAAATTAAACGCATTTAAAACGCCGATACCCAGTATTACAACAGCAATAATTAATGGCCATTTATCGATAAACATATAACTAAAAGGAAGTTCAATAGCCATTAACACCAAGGCGAAAATTTGAAAAATAAGTCTAATGAAATGTTTTATAAAAAACAAATCATCCATATAACTCACAAGTCCAATTAAAATTAAACCAATAATGAAGTATCCATTGATTGTGTAAGGGAATGCTATGCTGTATACAAGTAAACCAAACAAAACAAAAATGCCAAATCCAGTAATGGTTCGGTTAGAGTGCGAACTTCTGCCAACAGGATGGTCATAAATTTTGAAAAAATGAGCGGCCTTTATATACATCAAAGTGAATATAATAAAGCACACTGGCGCAATCAAATAATAGTAAAATTCGATTGCTGTTTTATTCATACATTTTTTCTATCCAAATTTTATACCGGTCTTCAATCACCTTTCTTTTTTGCTTCAAAGTTACAGTCAATTCTCCGGTATCTACAGTGAAGGCTTTTCGTTTTACAATGAAATCTCTAATTCTTGCATAATTTGACAATGATTGAGATAGTTTTTTAATGTCTTCTTGAATCCAGTTCTTGATTTTTTCATCCAATATGACATCCGTTTCATCTTCAAAAAACTGTTTACTTAATCCAAAAAAATCTTTTAGGTGCTCTTCTTTAGGTATTACAATTGCTGTAACAAATTCTTTCTTATCTCCAATGATAAAGATTTGTTCAATTTTATCGCTTTGTAAATAAGTGTTTTCAATTGGTGTTGGATATATGTTTTTGCCTAAACTCGTTTTGAGCATGTTTTTATACCGATCCGTAATTTTTAAATAACCTTTTTCAAATTTTCCAATGTCACCTGTATGAAACCAACCTTCCGAGTCCATTACCAATGCAGTTTCAGAGGGATTGTTGTAATAACCCAACATAATATTTGGACCTTTACAAAGTATTTCCCCTTCAGCACTTTCAAAATCAGGTTTAAAATTATGGTAGGTTTGAATGGTGATTAGTTCTTTTGTCTCGATGTCTTGAATTGCAACTTGCTGTCTAGGGGCGACTCTTCCGCTTGTTCCATGTATTTGTCTTTCAAACTCATTTACAGTTACAAATGGGGATGTTTCCGTTAAGCCAAAACCTTGTTGACATCTGATGCCGATATTGCCAAAAAATTCGCCAACATGCTGAGGTAGCGCGCCACCNCCAGAAACNAGTAATTTTAATTTACCACCAAGTTTAGCTTTAATTTTACTAAAAACTAATTTTTCAGCTAAGCGGTGTTTTAAAGATAGAATAAATCCAATTGNTTTATTTTCTTCCTTTGTTTTTCTGCATTGCTCCCCAATGTTAAGGCTCCATAAAAATATTTTTGCGGCTAATCCACCTTTTGCCAAAGCATTTCCTTTAATTTTTGCTTCCAACTTTTCCAAGAGTCTAGGCACACACGTCATTATACTAGGTGTCGCTTCGGTAAAATTCTGAGAAACCTTTTCAATGCTTTCTGCAAATGCTATTTGAGCGCCGATGAAACTGGGCAAGTAATAACCAGCCATTCTTTCATAAACATGGCTTAATGGCAAAAAGGATAAAAATCTATCTTCCTTATTAACNGAAGGGCATAAGTCTTTNGCATCATAACAATTACTCATNAAATTATAATGGCTTAACATGGTTCCTTTTGGAACNCCTGTTGTGCCACTTGTGTATATTAGAGCAGCTAAATCATTGTGNTGAATNGTNGGNANTATCTTNCTGATTTCTGCTTCCAACCCNGGCCATAAATCTTCGCCAATTGCTTTTGCCTTTTCTATAGATATAATTTTATCATTGTCAATCTTGGATTCAAATGTGGTAAACACTTTTTGAATTTTTGGACATTGACTTTCAACTTTCTGGAATTTTTTCAATAAAAACGGGTTTCCAACTAAAACAGCGATACTTTCACTGTCATTTAAAATAAAAGCCGTTTCATCCGCTGTAAGTGTGGGGTAAATCGACACATTCACCGCTCCTATTTTTTGAAGCGCTTGGTCAAAATAAATGAATTCAGGACAATTTTCTAAAATTATAGAAAGCTTATCGCCTTTTCTAACCCCAATATGGTGTAAGTATGCGGCCCATTTATTTATGTTTTCAAAGGTTTCCCTATAAGTAATGTTTTGGTAGTCATTGCCAATTTTCTCCATCAAGAACACATGGTCCGGATTGTGGATTTTATAAGCAGAATTCAATAGAAATTCATGAAGTGATCCAAAATCAGGGTCTTTTATTTCCATATTTATTGACTTTTTAATGTTGCGAAGTTATTCGAAAAAAAGACTTTTGCAAGACAATTTAAGTCATTCTGCCAATGATAATTTAATGCGTAATTGAAATTGATGCCAGAAATAAGCTGAGCGTCTAATTTTCTATTACTTAACTCTTGACCTATACTGAATACTCCACTAGGAATTTTTGGCAATATTTCGTTGTTCGAACCAACTTGGTATGAAACCCAAGTTAAATTGCCTTTGAGACAACTTTTCCAATGTCTGAAAATTTTCAAAAAGTAGCTTGGCCTGAATAACAATATTGGAGCAAGAACTAAAAAAATGGCACACATAATTAAATCAAAATACCGCTTTCCCTTTTTAACTTCATTGCTGCTTAATGCCGGTGCAATATTTACACTGTAAAATTCTCCTGTTGTATTTTTTGAATTGCTGCCAATAATGTGGGCACCCATTTCAGGCATAATTTTGAATTTAATTCCCTTTGTGTTTGTTTGCCCCATAATGTTCATTATTTCAGCACTAGAGATGTCTTTTGTACAAAAAATAATCTCATTTGCTTTATAAATTTCTATAAGTAATGCTAAATTTTGAACCCCACCAATCCAATCTCCCTTAGCATGTTCGTTTTTGGGTTTAATAAATCCTAGTAATTTAAACCGGGCAGGGTAATTTAATAAAATATGCCTTACACGTTCGCATTCTTCTTTATTGCCAACAATAAGCACTTGAGACATTTGGCTTGCAGAAGTGTCAAAATGTTTGAATTTGATAAAATGGTAACAAATTCGAATAAACACTGTAACCAATAAAGTCCAAGTAGACCCAAGTAATATTAAGGCTCTAGAATATCTTAAGTTCTCTGGCATTAAGGCATAAATTGCAAGTAAAATAAAACTACCTAAAAAAACACCTTTTACCGTCTTGCTTAATTTAAATGGTTCATTGTATCCACCGGCTATGTATATGCCGCTTAACCACATTAAAATGTATATCGGCACATGCAGCTGAATATAAATTGGCGGATAAAAACCACCAACAACATATTTATTATAGATTTCCCAATACCTCATTAAACCATAATAGCCTATAAAAATGATTAGAAAGTCAAATGTAAATAACTTCAGTGCATTTAGCGACCGAATGAACACTGCGAATGCTGCTCTAACAAAAATTGCTAAATTAATACATAAACTAAACCACCAACCTTGCTGTTTTGTGTAGTGTTTGTCAGCAAATTTAGCCATAGCTAAATAGAATATTTTTACATAGTTTACACTGTGCTTCTTTGTGCTTTCTCCTTTGTAGTGAATAATCGTCGTATCAGCAAAATAGTAATTAGAATATCCAGCCTTGATTATTCGGTAGCTTAAATCAATATCTTCTCCATACATAAAGAAGCTTTCATCTAGCAGTCCAACCTGCTCTAAAACTGATTTTTTAACCATTAAAAAGGCGCCACTTAAAATGTCTGCCTTATGGTTTTCGTGTTCATTTAGATAACTTAGATGGTAAGCACCAAACCGTTTGGATTTAGGGAAAAGTTTTGCTAAGCCAGACATCTTATAAAAAGCAACTGATGGAGTAGGTAGGCCTCGTTTAGATTCTGGAAGAAAATCTCCACGTCCATCAATCATTCTCACGCCCAAAGCCCCCGCATCGGATTTGTGGTCTAAGAAGTATACAGTTTTAGTTAAGGTGTCTTCACCAACCACTGTGTCGGGATTTAACAACAATATATTTCTGCCTGTTGAAATTTTAATGCCTTGATTGTTCGCTTTGCTAAAACCGACATTATCTGTGTTGGCAATTAAAACCACGTCTTTAAATTTCTCTGTTACCATGTCACATGATTCATCAGCAGAATTATTGTCAACGACTATTATTTCAACTTGAAGATTGTGAATGGCTTTATAAACGGATAACAAAGTTTGCTCAAGAAGCGCTTTGACATTGTAATTAACTATAATAATTGATAAATCCATTTATAAAGCTTTAGGCAATAAAAAGGCGAAGCTAAGAAATTTTTTATTAATCATGATACAATTATGTGGCTAATGAGAATTAGAATAATTCTCATTTTTTAATTAAAAAATCAGTGCTTTGTTTCATCACTTTCCCAAAAATGTAATCTTGTATTTGAACCACTTCTTTGCCATTTTCATTGATAAAAGCATAGAAGGTTTCAATATCAAATTGCAAGGGATTTCCCTGTTCGTCAAATTGAATGTTTGAGTCTCTTTTGATTCCTTTTTTGTGAATTCTTAGGCTAATAAGTTTGTTTTGTTTATCCCAAACTTTTAAGACCAATATAGGTTTTGTCGAATTTATTGAATCAATTTGTTTAGCGTTTAAATCAATTGGAAACCCTTCAAAAGATAAGTTTTCCCATAATTTAAGATAGGTTTTTAAGTGGTTTAAATTAACCTCAAAATTGTTTTTCAATAAGGTATTCTCGGCGTATAGTAGTGGTTCTGGTCCCGCATTGTCAATGTTGAAGGATGATTTTCCATCTTCAAACCACTTTAATTCTATTTTTTTTATTTCAGAATCTTTTAATGCGTAGATGCTTTTACTTCTCCAACCATCTTTCTGTGTATAGAACCTGGCATTTAAAAAACCATTAAAACCTGGGATATGGCACACATAAGGTTCTTTGCCATTTTCCATCATAAAGTAGGTTCCCATCTCGTCACTCGTATTGCCGCCCACGTAGAAAACCTTTGAAACATTGCCGTTTTCATAAATTTCTACTTTGGTTCCATTGAGCGCTAGATCTTTTTTTACAGAATTAATCTCGTGTTTAGAAACGGGCCTTTTAACCCGTATTTTTTTCAATCCTTCAAATAAAATTTCCAATTGATAATTGCTTGCAACAAAACTATCGTTGACTGTCCATTTGTCTTTAGCGGTCTTTGTTAGAATCACATATTCTTTAGTGAATTTATTGCTTAAAAATACTTTGTCAATCTTGTCGGTTGACTTAAAATCAAATTCTCGTTCTTCGGCCGATAGAGTATTTCCGTTGTTTCTTTTCAAGAAAAAAAACAAGACAAACACAGCAATTATTGAACCCAATAAAATGACAGTTTTTTTATTCATGGATTTTTTTATTTAAAAATTTGACAACATCAATGAGCAAATTGTTGCTGTTAACGGCTATAATTTGGAGCTTCTTTGGTTATTTTGATGTCGTGAGGATGGCTTTCTTTGATGCCTGCATTGCTAATTTTTACAAATTGCGCTGTTTGAAGATCTTCAATTGTTGCAGCTCCACAGTAGCCCATTCCAGCGCGAAGACCACCTACATATTGGTATAGTACTTCACCAACTTTTCCTTTAAATGGAACTGTTCCTACAATTCCTTCAGGTACCAATTTGGAAATTTCTTCTTCTGCATCTTGGAAGTATCGGTCTTTGCTGCCTTCTTTCATTGCCTCGATGCTGCCCATGCCTCTGTATGATTTAACCATTCTGCCTTCGTAGATACTGGTTTCACCTGGACTTTCTTCTGTGCCAGCGAAAAGACTTCCAGCCATTATTGTGCTTGCGCCTGCTACGATAGCTTTCACTAAATCGCCACTGTATCTAATTCCACCATCTGCGATAATTGGAACGCCAGAGCCTTGAATGGCAGCTGCACTATCCATAACAGCAGACAATTGAGGAACTCCAATACCTGCTATAATTCTGGTGGTGCATATGCTTCCTGGGCCAACGCCCACTTTTATAGCATCAGCACCGGCGGCTACCAATGCTTTTGCAGCAGCACCTGTGGCCACGTTTCCAACAATAACCTCCAATTTAGGAAATGCTTTTTTGATTTTTTTTAATTCAGTAACAACGCCTTTGGAGTGACCATGTGCAGTGTCTAATGTAATTACATCCACTTCAGCTTCAACCAAGGCTTGCACTCTTTCAAGTGTATCTGCAGTTATTCCAACGGCAGCACCTACTAACAATCGTCCAAAAC
>JGI12421J11937_10001154_pt1 | contig 10642 bp, 4 predicted proteins | sample LakErihyJuly2011_2_FD_11937 | JGI IMG/M metagenome (IMG submission 11937)
TATTTAAAAACAATAATAATAATTTATTATATTATAAAATGTTGCTAGAACCTATTAGGAAGGACAAAAAACTTATATCAATATATAAAAATCCGCCTATGAAAAATATAGTAGATGTGAAGATAAAATCTATTAATAAATTGGCAAATAATATAGGTTATTCCTTCAATATATATATCTCGCCTTCTAATAATTCTGATATAATTAGAGAATTATTATTATTTGATAAGGAAATAATGAATTCAATTGAAAATAATTCATTAAAATGGTTTAACAGACAGTTTGATATTAAAGAGATTACAGAATTATATAATAAATCATTTTGTAATCAAACTAAAACTATGAACATAATATTAACAAGCAAACAGATAAAGAGTATGATTTATAATAATAAGACTGTAGAAGATATCGAAGATATAGTAAATATACTAATAGATGATAACATATCTAAGAAATCTTTCGTTAATATAACTATAGAATATTACGGTCTCTATATATATAGCGAAACTACATCTAATAAATGGATGATAAAATCAATTGATATTTCAAATATAGATGAAGATGAGAATATGGTAAGTTCTGAAGAATTAATAGAGGATTTTCAGCATAGAATATATAATATTAAAAAGAGATGTAATGATAAAATTGATATTCTAAGTAAAAACATAGATTGTATTAGAAATACTATGAAAAGTATTGATGAAATATTAGATGATTTAAAAACAAATTCAAAATCTACAAATATGAATGTAAATTATTGTTTAAATAAATTGAATACATTAATATTAAATCAAGAAGAAAATATAAAATAATTATATAATTAAAAATATTTTTAAATATAATCTAATGTAAATAATAGATAGATATATAAGTAGAATTAATATGGGTACTAATAAAAACGTTGTTGTATCTTTTTCAATAGCAATTTTGTTGCTTCTCTCCTTACTATTATTATTAACATACAATTCAAAATGCAATCAATCGCATAATAACGGTTCAATGATGCAAAGTTCGCAAAACCAAGGTAATTTAGGAAATTACTCAAAAACCCCTGAACCCTTCTATTTTGAAAAATTTACTTCTGCTACTCCCGAAAGATTTGAAGATCGCGAAAGAATGGCCGTAGAGGAAAGAATGGCTGATTTAGCATCTGTTCAAACATCGAATGAAGTTTCTCCTCAATGGTCTGCGAGAGCCAATCAACAAACTCAAAATACCTCTCCCGAATCATCAATGATGTCTTCTCAAGGACAAGGACAAGCCCCTATGGGATCAGCCAATGGTGATTCTAGTTTCCAACCTGTTTCCAATATGGGAGGTGGAACTGGTGGATATTCATCTTTTGACGCAAATGAGCAAGCCGCACAGTCTTGTTTCCCTCGCGATAGATTAACTGCCGATGATTTATTGCCAAAAGATGCCGCAGATAGTAAATGGGCACGTATAAATCCTTCAGGTGGCGGGAATATCGGTGATCAAAACTATTTAACGGCAGGATATCACGTAGGTGTTAATACCGTTGGTCAATCATTAAGAAATGCTAATTTACAATTACGCTCAGAAATACCTAATCCCCAAAATGCTGTAGGGCCGTGGATGATTAGTACTATAGAACCTGATTTACGCCAAAATGTTCTAGAAATCGGCAGTTCAATATCATACTAAATTATTTTTACTCTCTTATAATTATAAAATGTACATAAGGAAAATCACATAAGAAATATAATATATAAAGATTTAAATGTGTGATTTAGGACAAAATCTACTTTTAAAATCTCTTACTGATTTTTATAATAAAAATGTTGAATATAAAATAGTATTAAAAAATATCATCATAGGAAAACACAAATTATCATTGAGAATAATTGAATGGTTAGTAACACATTATGCTAAAAGTAATAATATCTATTACTGGATAGACGATAATAAAAATATATATACAGATTTCCCTCCTGATAATATTAAGGGAAATATTAGAAAAATAAATCTATATCAAGATTACCGTGCACAATTAAAATCATATAGTAAATTTAATTTTGATTCTTTTAGAAGACATCACCGTATTACCTTTTTTATTAGCGAAGATAAGACAGAATATATAGAAACAACTGTTGGTCAATTGAACTTTTTCCGCTGGATTTTCAATAATAATATTATAAATTATGCCATTAATAACTATGATGTCATATATAAAAAAATGATTGATAATAATATCTGTAAATGTAAAGCAGTTGCTTATACTGACCACGATATAATAAGAACAAAATGTTTATTGAGATTTGATTAAATCGCGTAATTCTATATTTTCTTTCTTTAGTGCATTAATATTTTTATTCAATTCTTTAATTGATTCAATCAATAGCGGTATCATTTTTTCATAATTAACAGTTAGATAATTACTTCCTGTTTTTGATATTATATTTTTTTCTTCATCATATCCTACATCAACGGGGGCAATATTAACCAAATCGGGTAATATTTTTTCTACATCTTGAGCACTAATGCCTAAATCTCTTTTATTTCCTTTAATTCCTAAATCATTCGCAGTTTTATTGGGTCTATAATAGAATCCTTGCAATTTATCTACAATATCTAGCGGATTCTCTATATTTCCTTCTCTATCTTTTAATCTTTCGTCTGAATAATCTCCAAATGAAGTAATTGAACCTGATGCTATAATATTACCATCAACATCTAATTTTTCCTTTGGATTAATAATATTTATTCCTACATTACCATTTGAATTTTTTAGATATATATAAGCCGCATTTCCTGCTGTTGCTAAAACCAAATCACCAGCATCATTTCTTAAAGTTGCCGTATTTATACCTCCGTCCGTCGTTCTTGTAGATGAATTTAAAAATATACTACACGCTGTTCCTGCTGAATTTTGAACACCAAGATAACTATAAGCACTTGAACCACTCGAATTATTTTTAATATTTAAACCTACCGCTCCATCAGTATTATTGGTTATTTGATTTAATTGTCCCGAACCTGTAATAGTAGAGCACGTAATTGTTCCTACAGTAATATTAGGTGTTCCCGTAAGACCACTNGCATTTGTTGCTGATGTTGCGTTTCCACTCAAAGCACCGCTAAATGTTGNGGCAGTAATAGTACCAGAACCAGCATTAATATTATTATTATTAGTTGNTATTGCACCGCTTGTTGAAATTGTTCCTACAGTAATATTAGGTGTTCCCGTAAGACCACCNGCNGATGTTGCGTTTCCACTCAAAGCACCNCTAAATGTTGTGGCAGTAATAGTACCAGAACCGACGTTAATATTATTATTATTAGTTGATATTGCTCCGCTTGTTGAAATTGTTCCTACAGTAATATTAGGTGTTCCCGTAAGACCACCCGCGGATGTTGCGTTTCCACTCAAAGCACCGCTAAATGTTGTGGCAGTAATAGTACCAGAACCAGCGTTAATATTATTATTATTAGTTGATATTGCACCACTGCCTGAAATTGTAATTCTCGCTGTATTATTTGTTCCAATTTCTATATCAGCATTTTCGGTATTATATATATATCCTTTTTGAGTTGCATCTTTTCCTATACAAAATCCATCGGTTGTAGCAACACCGCTTGTATTATCTGTAAAAGATATTCTTACATTTTGTGAAGCAGCATTTCCATGTAAATGTAGATTAGCATTAGGATTATTTGTTCCAAACCCTATATTACCACCTGTAGTAATTCTCATTCTTTCAGTTTTACTATTTGTTGTAAAAAACATATGGTTTCCCGTAGATGTTGCCGCATATTCAATATGTCCTAAATTTCCTGTTCTTGTATTACCTGATAAAACTATTCGTGTATTAGAATCACTTTCAGCACTATCTGTTCCTATTAAAGAATAACTTAATGGATTATTTGTAATTCTTAATGCCCCGCCATTTCCTACTTGAAATAATACATTTGCTAAAATTGTTGTCGTTCCTATACCAACGCTAGTACTATTATAAAATAAACCATTAATATTAGAAGTCCAATTAGATGCTTTAAATACAGTACCGCTTTTATATAAATCGCCTGTGAAATTAATATTTCCACCTACATCTAACTTATGTATTGAATTAGATACTAATTCTTTTCCTATAGCAACATTTGAATATGTTAATATTCCATTAATATTAGAAGTCCAATTAGATGCTTTGAATTTTTCAGTTCCTTTATATAAATCACCTGTAATTCTAATATCTCCTGTTATATCTAAATTATATTCAGGGATTGTTTTATTAATACCAACTCTTCCGTTTGTATTTATTGTAAATACTTCTGTATTTGTATCAGTTGTAAAAGCACTTAGTATTTTTTTAGTATTACCTACTTGTCTTACTGTTAATGCTGTACTTGCTGGATTTTCATTAGATATATCTAATCTTTCTGTTGTATATACATCAGTATTAAGAGTTGTTGTTGAACCTAGAACGGTTAAATTTGAATAAACAATTAAATTTGAATGAATATTTAAATTATTATTAATTGTTAAACTACCATCATATATATTATTAACAATAAATTTCTTTTGTGTTCCTTGTGCTATATCATCCGCTGTTAAACTTGATATTCGTGTAGATAATATATTATTAGTAGTTGATACATAATTTGACTGATTACTATCATTGCTATCTATACGCTGTTTAATATTATAATTAATATTCTTTAGATTACTAATTTCATTTGATGTTATATTATTGATCATTCCTGTAAAATTAATATCACCATTTATATCTAAAGCAACTAAAGGAACATTAGTTCCTTTGTTTATTGCTATATTTCCATTACTAATCATTTTAAATACAGTATCAGTGCCTTTTTTAATATTTACTATATCACTTCCATTGTTATTATTTGGTGATGCTGTAATATTTAATACAGATTGATCTTGATTTACATAATTAATATTTAAATGCCCATTATATATATCATTTGTAATATATTTATTTTGTGTTCCTTGTGTTATTTTATCAGTTGTTAAACTTGATATTCGCGAAGATATTACATTACTTGTATTTAATACATGATTTTCTAAATAATTAGATATATTAACATTTAAATTCGAAGCGTATTTACTAGTATTATTATTTGATACTAAAACATAATTGCTAACGTTTTTATCCAGTCTATTATAATCGGTATTTAATATATTAGATTCGTTTAATATATAATTGCTAACATTTTTATCTAGTCTATTATAATCAGTATTTAGTATATTAGATATATTAATAATATAATTACTTAAATTATTATCTTTACTATTACTTTGTAATATGTTAGAAATATTTAAAATATAATTACTAACATTCTTATCAAGTCTATTATAATCAGTATTTAGTATATTAGATATATTTAAAACATAATTAGATTGATTAACATTGTTATCATAAATTCGTTGTTTTATATTATAATCTATTCCTGTTAAATGATTTAATTCATTAGATGTAATATTATTTATTTTTCCCGTATATTTTATATTGCCTATAACATCTAGTTTTTCTACAGGTTTACTATTATTAATCCCGATAAATCCATTAGAACTAATTATAAATATTGGATTATTTAATTCCATATCATCTTTAGAATAACATTCAAGTATATTTGAATAATCTGTATTATGTTTTATTTTAATACTTGGTTTATTAGATGTATTATCTATATTGTGAATATCTATAAAACCAGTATTATAATTTGACAAATGTCTATGTATTTGTGTTATAAAAGGACTAAATGTAGTTATATTGCTACCTTCCAATATTAAATCCCCGAAAACATGAAGATTTCCATTAGGATTTTCACTAGAATAATAAGTTCCTACATTTAAATTTGAAGATATTGTTATTGAGCCATTATATTGATCATTTGCTATATATTTATTATTATTACCATTTGCTATATTATCTAGATTTAGTTCATTTATTTGCTGTTGTACATTCTTATTTATTCCTACAAGAGAATGAAGTTCATTGGATGTAATAAGATTTATTTTTTCTGTAAAACTTACTGAACTCATTTCTAAAGCACCTGTAGGACTTGATGATAATTTAGCCTCTCCTATAGTAATAGTATTAGCACTAACAAAAATATCCTTCCATCTATAATTCGAAGAACCTAATGAATATGTGTCATTTAGATCGGGTACAATATTTGTGGCAACGCGTAAATCTTGTTGGTTTGTTAGTGAAATTTTATTATTTATTATAAATCTCTTATTTACTCCTTGTTCTATTAAATCTGCTGTCAAAGTGCTTGAGCCCGTACCGCCGCGTGCAATAGGTAATATACCAGAAGATATATTCGCAGCATTTATACTTGTAATATTAGTACCAACCCTGTTATATTAGTAGCCGATAAAGTATTTGTATCATTATTCCAAGATAAATTAGCAGTTTGTAAGGGAGAATTTGTTCCATTTCCTACAACTAATAAATTGGGTACTAAAGTACTTAATCCTGTACCTCCTTTAGTTACAGACAATATACCATTTGTATCTGTAGATAAATTAATTAGATTAGCAAATGAAGAAGCACCAGACCCTCCTTTGGCAATTGGTAAAATATCATTAGTATCAGTTGATAAATTGATTAAATTAGCAAATGAAGAAGCACCTGTACCACCCTTGACGACTGGTAATATTCCATTAGTATGTGTAGATAAATTAATTAAATTATCTAAATTATTCGCTCCCGTTCCTCCTCTTACTATTGGTAATACGCCTTTTATAGAAGTTCCTGATAAGTTTATTTCCGCAGAACCAGAATTAAATACTATACCGCCTTCTGAAACAGTTTTTAAAGAAACTGAACTACCGCTCAATGAAATACCATTTCCAGCGGTTATTTCAGTTTTTGTAAATAGATTAAATTCTATAGGATCTGTATTTAATGTTGTAATATTATTAATGTTAATAAAACCCGAATTTTTATTATCAATGCCATTTTTAATAAAAATATAAGAACCTTTCTTTATATTATTAACTGTATTAAAATCACTTCGTCTTGTCAATAATGTAGAAGATGATGTAAAAATATATACTCCATTTTCATATTTATTTGTTTGATTCTTTAATAATATAGAACTTCCCGTGCTTGGAAAGACACCGTCTACAGTCGTTGTTATTGGTTGATTTATAGTATAATTAGTAGTTGATGCTAAATCAGCACTTTCTAATACTGTTAACCCAGATGCTACAGAAGATAATTCGTTTTTTGTAGCATAAGTAGATAAATCAATATTACTATTCCCGCGTATAATTCCTGATTCATCTACAGTTATTGTAATACCGTCGACTTTAATTATACCGAGTTTAGAACCATTAGCATCATAAGATGATATAGGTAAATTCTCTATTTTAATTAAATTAGATGTATCAAATAATTTATTATCTAAATTTTTTATATTGGCGAATAATATATTACTAGTACTTAAAACATAATTAGATACATTATTTATTACATTTTGTCCGTTTGATATAAATTCACCATTTATAGTTTCTATATTGTTTAATATTTTAAGATTTGAAGAATCGTAATGTATTATATTATACGCCATTATATGTTCTATAATTATTCTTTATAATTATATTATATAATTTAATATAATTATAAAATTCATTTTTTTTAAGTATTCTCTAATATCTGTATTCTTTGTATTAACTCGTTTATTTTATTTATCAGATAGTTTGATGTACTTGATACATAATTTGAAGTAGATGTCATTATATCGTTCCCATTTACATTATAAGAACCATTTATAATATTTATATTACCGTTAACATTTAATTTATGAGTTTCTGTAGGTGGAGATGTATCTATTCCTACAGTATTATATTGAGTATTTATTTGTATCTGTGATGTTTGTGGAGGTGGTATATAACTTGTTCCTTTGTTCCATATTTCAGTCGCTGTCCAACTTGATGAAGGACTAGGATAATTATTATCAAACATTATCGAAGATTTATTTAAATATAAAGAACCGCCATTAAATTCGCTCGTCTTATTTTTCCAATATACTGTATAATAAACTGTTTCTGTTGTATTGGGCATATCTTGATAAGAACCTGTAACATTAGTAATAAAATGAGAATATGTACTTGATTCAGCACCTAAATTATGAGATATCCAACAACCTGTACCATAACCATTATTATCTATTATTCCATTAGCATTAGACAGATGCTCCCAAGAACCACTACCTATTTTACGATATAATCTCAATCCCCACCATCGCGAATCTGTTAAATATTCCATACCAATATGACATACCATTGATATTAATATTTTAGATGTTGTATCAGATGGTTTTACAGATATTACAAAACCGTTAGTAATATTGTTATTAATAGGTTGCCAATCATTACCATTTTTATATTCTGTTTTAGAATATGTCAAATGTTTTGTTTGTATAATCATTCCCTGAGATAATTCCAATGATAATGGTTGGCCATTTCTTGTAAATGCTGTGGCATTTATATTTCCTCCAATATCTAATGTATGTTCGGGATTTTCTTTATTTATTCCAACTTTACCATCATTAATTATAGTAAATACTTCAGTACTTATATTAGATACTGATAATATTTTTTCATTAGAATATTGTTTAATAGATAAGGCTTTTTCTAATAAATTATTTTCAATTAAAATATTTTGTGTAATTAAACTTGAGTTTATAATAGCATTGCTTCCATTTACTTGTAAATTAGAATTTATAGTAATATCACCATTTATTAATAAATTATTATTATATAGATTATTTCTAATATATTTATTTTCTGAATTATCCAAAGTTATTATATCATCTGTATTAATATTTCTTATTATTTCTAATATATTATTTGATGTATTTGATAGATGATTTAGTAATATATTTGATGTTATAATATTTTTGGAATCATTTATATTTGATGATATGGAAGGATATAATATTTGATTATTATTTAAAGTATATTTAATATTACCATCAGTATCTAAAGATATAGAAACTTTTTTATCGCTATTATTTAATTCAACAGTATTTATATTTATATTTTTATAATTTCCTAAATTATCTTTAATTTCTAGATTGCTATTATAATTTTTAGATATTACTAGATTATCTAAAAATATACTATTTCCAGATAAATAAAGATCCTTCCATTTATAAGTATCAGAACCTAAATTACTAACATTTGATATTTTTGGTAAAATATTGCCATCTATTATAATGTCGCCTTTAACTTCTAATTTTGACGAGGGATTTTCTTCATTAATTCCAACATTTCCGTTACCTAATATAGTAAATACATTGCTAACATTATTATAGGCATTTAAAATATCGTAGGATTGATTTAATTGTGTCACATTTATTGTTGTATCTGTTCCGTTATTGCTTATTTCTAAAACTTCTGTTGAAAATACATTAGTAATTAATGTTGTTTTTTCTCCAAATATAGTTATATTTGATGTTATTAAATGTCCTTTGACTTCGACATCACCATCATATATTCCAGATACTATAAATTTATTATAAGTTCCGTTTGCTATATCATCTGCTGTTAAATTACTTATTCTATTTGATAATAAATTGCTTGTGGCTAATATGTAATTTGTAGTATTATAAAGATTGGTATCAGCAGTAGTTTTTAATAAATTGCTTGTGGCTAAAATGTAATTTGTGGTATTATAAAACTTGAGATCATAATCTACTTTTAATAGATTGCTTTCAGTATCTAAGTTTGTCTTTAGAAGATTGCTTGTAGATAATATGTAGTTTGTGGTATTATAAAACTTGAGATCATAATCTACTTTTAATAGATTGCTCGCTGTATCTAAATTTTCCTTTACAAGATTGCTTGTAGATAATATGTAATTTGTAGTATTATAAAACTTGAGATCATAATCTACTTTTAATAGATTGCTCGCTGTATCTAAACTTGTTTTTAATAAATTGCTTGTAGATAATATGTAATTTGTTGTATTATAAAAATTGAGATCATAATCTACTTTTAATAGATTGCTTGCTATATCTAAATTTTCCTTAATAAAATTGCTTGTAGATAATATGTAATTTGTGGTATTATAGAACTTGAGATCATAATCTACTTTTAAAAGATTGCTTTCTGTATCTAGGTTTGTCTTTAGAAGATTGCTTGTAGCCAATATATAATTTGTAGTATTATAAAACTTGAGATCATAATCTACTTTTAAAAGATTGCTTTCTGTATCTAAACTAGACTTTAATAAATTGCTTGTATCTAAAATGTAATTTGTAGTATTATAGAATTTGAGATCATAATCTACTTTTAATAGATTGCTTTCTGTATCTAGGTTTGTCTTTAAAAGATTGCTTGTAGATAATATGTAATTTGTGGTATTATAGAACTTGAGATCATAATCTACTTTTAAAAGATTGCTTGATATATCTAAATTTTCCTTAATAAAATTGCTTGTAGCCAAAATGTAATTTGTTGTATTATAGAATTTGAGATCATAATCTACTTTTAATAGATTGCTTGCTGTATCTAAACTTGTTTTTAATAAATTGCTTGTAGATAATATGTAATTTGTTGTATTATAGAATTTGAGATCATAATCTACTTTTAATAGATTGCTTGCTATATCTAAATTTTCCTTAATAAAATTGCTTGTAGCCA
>JGI12421J11937_10001155_pt1 | contig 10630 bp, 9 predicted proteins | sample LakErihyJuly2011_2_FD_11937 | JGI IMG/M metagenome (IMG submission 11937)
GTTATGACTGCGTTCGTCGATTAGAAAAGATTGGCGATATTTCGGTTAAAGATTTGCCGCTTCCAGAACTCGCTTTCATGTTAACAAGTGATTTAGCGGTGATGGATCACAGCGATGGCACAGTCACACTCATTGCAAATGCCATCAATTGGGATGCCAGTGATAATCGAATTGATGAGGCCTATGCGCAATGCGTGCAACGTTTAGATCGCATGCAGGAAGAGCTGAATACTCCACTAGATGGTTTTGTCAGTGAGCTTGAAAATCGCTCACTTCCTGAATTTGATTCAAATACAACAGAGGAAAAATACCGCCAATCTGTTAATCACATTAAACAAGAGATAGTCGCGGGAGAAGCTTTTCAAGTTGTCCTCTCGCAACGCTTTAGTATTGATGTCAAGGCCGAACCTATTGATGTGTATCGAATGCTCAGACTGCATAATCCGAGTCCTTATATGTATTTATTCCAATTTAGCGATGGAATCAGCGTGGTTGGTTCCAGCCCAGAGGCTCTTGTGAAAGTAAATCAAAAAGAGGTGATGGTTCATCCGATTGCAGGCACCAGAAAGCGTTCGGCCTCACCTGAAATTGATAAGAAATTAGCTGAAGAGTTATTGGCCGATCCGAAAGAGCGCGCAGAACATCTGATGCTAGTTGATCTAGGTCGCAATGACTTAGGAAGAATATGTACTCCTGGAAGTGTTGAAGTAATTGATTTCATGCATATCGAACGTTATTCCCATGTCATGCATATCGTTTCAACAGTGACCGGAACGCTTTCTGATAAATCTAATTGTGTTGATGCACTTTTCGCCGTCTTCCCAGCCGGAACTTTATCTGGGGCTCCAAAGCCGCGTGCTATGCAAATTATCGAAGAGCACGAAAGTACTCGTCGGGGAATTTATGGTGGAGCAATCGGATACATCGACTTCACTGGAAATATTGATACCTGTATCGCAATTCGCACCGCAGTTTTATATGACGGTAAAGCCTACGTTCAAGCGGGCGCCGGAATTGTTGCTGATTCAGATGCAGAGTCAGAAAATCAAGAGTGTCGCAACAAAGCTGCCGCAGTATTGGGCGCAATCCATGCCGCAAATACTTTAGCGAGTCGATGATGAGCAATACTTTAATCTCAATAATTTCTATCATCGTAGTAATAGCGATTGCCTTCTTTCTTGCATCACGCTTTAAACTTTCGAGTAGGTATGAGAGAAAACCTGAGAATTTAAACTCATGGAATCGCCAAGATATTGGTGAAGATCCAAGTACAGATGGGCGTTTGAAATGAGCGTTCTAGATTCCATTATTGAAGGGGTTAAAGAAGATTTAGAGTCCAGAAAACTTTCAAGGGCTCAGATTTTAGAAGCAGTTCAAANGGCTGCTCCTGTGCGCCCATCNATTNCAACCTTTCACAGCAACTCTCTTTCATTGATTGCAGAAGTCAAGAGATCATCNCCTAGCAAAGGTGCACTAGCGCCAATTTCTGATCCAGCCNTATTGGCTAGCAAATATGAAAAAGGGGGAGCAAGTGCAATTAGTGTTCTCACCGAACGCCGCAGATTTGGTGGTTCGCTAGAAGATTTAGATGCAGTTCGCAAGGCTGTGGATTTGCCAATCTTGCGAAAAGATTTCATGGTTGATGAGTATCAATTCTTTGAAGCTCGCGCACACGGCGCAGATCTTGTTTTGCTCATCGTGGCAGCACTTTCGAAAAATCAACTCTTAGATTATTTAGCATTAACGCAAGAGTTAGGCATGCACGCACTTGTGGAAGTACACACCATGGAAGAGCTAGAAATTGCACTAGATGTTCCTTCAGAAATGATTGGAGTTAACTCCAGAAATTTAAAGACACTTGAAGTTGATTCGATTGCATTCAAAGAGTTACTTCCACGTATTCCCACCGATGTGATTCGCATCGCAGAGTCAGGAATTTTCACCCCTGCTGATGTGCAATACGCCCTAGAGTCTGGAGCCAACGCAATCTTGGTTGGCGAGGCGCTAGTGCGCGCAGGAGACCCAGAATTGGCCGTGCAGCATTTACTGGGAGAACAGTAAGATTTGAACATGAGTACATCATCGACAGATATTAGAGCTGGCCACTTTGGGCAGTTCGGTGGTCGCTATGTTCCAGAAGCGCTTATCGCAGCGCTCGATGAAATTGAAAACGCTCACAATGCGGCGCAAAAAGATCCAGTATTTTTAGCTGAGCTTGCTCATCTGCATAAGACTTATTCTGGCCGTCCAAGCATCATTACAGAGGCTAAGAGATTTGCAGAGCATGCAGGTGGTGCACGAATAATTCTTAAGCGAGAAGATCTTAACCACACAGGTAGCCACAAAATAAATAACGTTTTAGGCCAAGCACTTCTTGCCAAGCGATCTGGAAAAAAGCGAATTATTGCCGAAACAGGGGCAGGCCAACATGGCGTTGCATCTGCAACAGCAGCAGCTTTGATGGGCTTGGAATGTGTTGTCTATATGGGCGAAGAAGACACAAAGCGCCAAGCACTAAACGTAGTTCGAATGAAATTACTTGGCGCAGAAGTTGTTCCAGTGACAACTGGTTCAAAAACTCTTAAAGATGCGATTAATGAAGCAATGCGTGACTGGGTGACAAATGTTGAAACAACTAATTACCTCTTTGGAACCGTTGCTGGACCTCACCCATTTCCAACGATGGTCAGAGATTTCCAGAAAATTATTGGCGAAGAAGCACGCGCACAAGTATTAGAACTCACTGGCAAATTGCCAGATGCTGTTCTTGCATGTGTCGGCGGAGGTTCAAATGCAATCGGTATTTTTTATGATTTCATTAAAGATAAGGATGTTCGTTTAATTGGATTAGAAGCTGGTGGAGATGGTGTTGAAACTGGCCGTCACGCAGCAACGATTACAGGTGGAACACCAGGTGTATTACACGGAGCACGTTCTTACTTGCTCCAAGATGAGAATGGTCAAACAGTTGAGTCACATTCAATTTCAGCAGGTTTAGATTACCCAGGCGTTGGACCAGAACATGCATACCTCAGTGAAATTGGTCGTACTGAATATCGCGCTATTACCGATGCCGAAGCAATGTATGCATTTTCACTTCTGTGCAAAACTGAAGGAATCATCCCTGCCATTGAAACAGCCCATGCACTAGCTGGAGCCTTACAAGTTGGTCGCGAATTAGGAAAAGATGCCACACTGTTGATTAATCTTTCGGGGCGCGGAGATAAGGATGTAGTCACCGCTGCTGAATATTTCGGAATTCCTCTGTAATGAGCACACCGCTAGATCAACTATTTACGAAAACTCGATCAGAAAATAGAGCAGCACTGATTGCATATATTCCTGCTGGATATCCAACACAAGAGGGATGCAAAGCAGTCATTGACGCATTTGCAGATGCAGGCGTAGATGCAATCGAAATCGGTTTTCCATACAGCGATCCGGTAATGGATGGACCAACTATTCAGGAAGCGGCAAATACTTCTCTCAACGCTGGTACTGGGGCAAAAGAAGTTTTTGAAGCACTCGCACATGCAACTGCTCGAGGAATACCAAGTGTTGTTATGACGTATTGGAATCCAATCGAAAAGTATGGAATAGATAAGTTTGCACAATCGATCGCATCGAATTCTGGGTCTGGAGTAATTACTCCTGATCTTCCAGTTGATGAAGCTGCGCCTTGGACAACTGCAAGTCACTCATCAAAGATAAACTCAATATTTGTGGTGGCACCAAGTACAACTGATGCACGCCTAGAAAAAGTTACTGCGCAATGTTCTGGTTTTGTCTATGCAGCATCCCTCATGGGCGTCACCGGTGCGCGCACAGGAATTTCAGCAGGAGCCAAAGATTTAGTTGATCGAATCAAAAAAGTAACCAAGATTCCTGTGGCAGTTGGACTGGGAGTCTCCACGCGCGAACATGCCAAGGAAGTGGCTGGCTATGCCGATGGAGTCATCGTGGGCTCAGCATTTATTAATGCATTAAATAGCGCGGATTCTCTGGATTCGGGAATAAAAGCGGTGCGTGCACTCGTTGAACAATTAGCGCTAGGTGTTCGAGAGGGCAGAGGATGAAAAAAGCAGAACCGTGGATTGGATTATTGGCTCGCTTAGTTTTAGGTGGCGTGCTACTAGTTGCTGGTTATCTCAAAGTATTTACCCCAGATAAATCCATGATGGCAGTTCGCGCATATGAGATCTTGCCTATTTGGCTTGCAAATATTCTTGGAATCGTTTTGCCATGGCTAGAAGTTGGCGCAGGCATTCTGCTTATTATTGGTGTGGCAATTAGATACGCGGCGATGTTTGGTGCGGCGCTGATGGTGCTCTTTATCATCGCAATCGCTCAAGCCTGGGCTCGTGGGCTCTCAATTGATTGCGGCTGCTTCGGCGGTGGCGGCACTATTGATCCAAGTCAAACCAAGTATTTAGAAGAAATTTTGCGTGACATAGGCTTAGCGCTCTGCGGTCTCTATCTTCTTCGCTACCCTATAACCAAGTTTGCACTCGAAAAGAAACCATCACAGGAACTAGTACCGGGAGAATAAAAACATGTCATCCAAGACACCAAAGGGTCCAGATAACACAACACGCAATCTAGTAATTGGAATGGTCGTACTAGTCGTTGCTGTTGGCGCCATTTTCTCTGTGTTAAGCAACAAAGAAAATACTTCTGCGGCTCTTCCTTCTAGCGTTTCAAAAGATGATGGATACGGAATTGTTTATAACGGTGACATCAAGGGAGTTCCAGTAATCGATATTTGGGAAGATTTTCAATGTCCTGTCTGTGCTCGCGTTTTGAACAGGTAAATGGCGGCTACATCGAAAAACTCATCGAAGAGAAAAAAGCCAAGGTTGTTTATCACACGCTCTCATTCCTTGGACCAGAGTCAGCCCTTGCTGCCAATGCAGCTGCTTGTTCATCGGATGAGAATAAGTTCTTAGGATTTCATAAAGCCTTCTATCAAAACCTGCCTGCAGAAAATGCTGGAGTTGTGACGGCTGAGTATCTAATTGCCTTAGGTGAGTTCGCAGATATTAAGTCGCCTAAATTCGGTGAATGCGTGAAGAACTTAAACTATAAAGATTGGGTCAATAACGTGGCCGCCTCCGGTGGAGAAAAGAACATCAACTCAACTCCAACAGTTTTCATCAACGGCAAAGAGATTCGTCGCGGAACATCAGGTACGGATCTTGGCGAGTACTTTGATGCTGCAGCATTTGTTAAAGCTGTAGAAGGTAAGTAAAACTTTGAATAGATCGATTCCAACACCGAGTGTTTCGGTATTGGAACTCGGTCCACTCACTATTCACTTCTATGCCCTATGCATCATTGCTGGAATTCTTATTGCCATTTGGCTTGGAGACAAGCGCTTAAAAGCGATTTCCCCGCAAGCACAAAACGTTGTCGGAGATGTTGCAATCTGGGCAGTTCCATTTGGAATTATTGGTGGCCGCCTCTATCACGTGATTTCTTCTCCGGCTCAATATTTTGGTGCCAATGGCAATCCCGTTGATGCGCTAAAAATTTGGCAGGGTGGATTAGGTATTTGGGGAGCAATTTCTTTAGGTGCAGTTGCTGCTTATTTTGCATATAAGTCTCAGCAGAAAAAGAAAGATCTGCCTTCATTTGGATATTTCATGGATGCACTTGCTCCTGGAATTTTATTTGCACAAGCAATTGGACGTTTAGGAAATTGGTTTAACGGAGAGTTATTTGGCCGTCCAACAGATCTTCCATGGGCGCTCTCTGTGCCAGTTGGATTGCGTCCTGATGACTATGCAACATTTGAAACATTTCATCCGACCTTTTTATATGAATTAATCTGGTGCAGCGCAGTTGCGATTGCATTAATTCTGTGGGGCAAAAAGTTAGCCGCGGGCCAGGTCTTTAGCGCATACGTTGGGCTCTATAGCATTGGGCGTTTATTCATCGAGATTATTCGCATCGACCAAGCCAATACGATCGCTGGATTACGTGTGAATGTGTGGGTCAGTGCAATAGTTGCAACGCTGGCCATTGCTAATTACCTACGATTAGGACGCTCTTCGGCTAAGATTTAATTATGGCCTTAGAAGATGTTTATGCTCGCAATTTAGAGCATCGAACTCATCGCGCGGGGTGGCTGCGAGCAGCAGTCCTTGGTGCAAACGATGGACTTGTTTCTACCGCATCCTTAATGATCGGTGTTGCAGCAGCAAAGGCAGATAGTTTCTTAATCACTGCAGGTCTTGCAGCAATTTCAGCTGGTGCAATGTCAATGGCTGTTGGTGAATATGTTTCTGTTCGTTCCCAAAATGATGTTGAAGAATCTGATCGATTATTAGAAATTCAACATCTGGCAATTGATCCAGAGGGTGAATTACAAGAGCTTAAACAGATTTATATTGAACGTGGATTAGCTCCTGAATTAGCAGAAGAAGTTGCAAAAGCAATGCACGATAAAGATGCACTTGCGGCGCATCTACGAGATGAATTAGGACAGCACCCACATACAAAAGCACGTCCGATGCAGGCAGCAGTTGCATCTGCAGCAAGCTTTACATTAGGCGGAGTTATTCCATTCCTTGGTGCGTTTGCGCCAACATTGGGTGCGAAAGCGTGGAGCATCGTTGGGTTCACTCTGGTTGGACTCTTGTTCACCGGAATNCTCAGTGCTCGAACAGCAGGATCAAAGGTTCTCAAGCCAACCATTCGCGTGATGCTCGGTGGCTGCGCGGGNATGGCAATTACTGCTGGAATCGGACAGTTAGCGCATATAAGCGGTATTTAAGGTTCAGATTCCACTATTGGAATTGCCCAAGGTGTTGCTATTCTTTTCCACGTAGCACTCACCAGGGCCAAGGTTGTCCCAACACATTTCGACAACTGGAGCCTTTGTAAAAATGAGTTTGCAATCCAATTATCCAATCGCACAAGGGTTATATGACCCTGCCAACGAGCATGATGCTTGTGGCGTTGCGATGGTTGCAACCTTAAATAAAATAGCAACGCATGAAATTGTTGCAAAGGGTTTAACGGCGCTTCGCAATCTCGAACACCGAGGAGCATCGGGCGCTGAACCAGATAGTGGTGATGGTGCGGGAATTCTTATTTGTATTCCAGATGCTTTTTATCGCGCAGTTCTTCCATTTGAACTACCGGCTGAAGGTTCGTATGCAACAGGAATTGGATTCGTCGAACCCAGTGCTGATGTTAAAGACTCTATTTCGAAAATAGCCGAAGAAGAAGGATTAAAGATTCTGGGCTGGCGAGAGTTGCCAATTAACTCAGTATCATTGGGTAAAACAGCTATTTCAGTTATGCCACGATTTGAGCAAGTTTTCATTGCTGGTTTGAAGAACGAATCAGGCATCACACTGGACAGACTTGCTTATTGTTTGAGAAAACGCGCAGAACATACTTTGCCAATTTATTTTCCATCTCTTTCAGCAAAAACAATTGTGTATAAAGGAATGCTCACGACAGGACAGTTGGAAGAATTCTTTCCTGACCTCAGCGATGAAAGAGTAATTTCACCCCTTGCACTTGTTCACTCGCGCTTTTCCACAAATACATTTCCGTCCTGGCCGCTGGCTCATCCATATCGGTTTATTGCACACAATGGCGAAATTAATACCGTCAAAGGAAATCGAAATTGGATGCGTGCACGCGAAACTCTCTTGCAAAGTGATGTAATTCCCGGAGACCTTAAGAGAATTTTTCCTATCGTTGATCCAACAGGTAGTGACTCTGCATCATTTGATGAAGTACTCGAACTCTTGTATTTAGGTGGACGCACACTGGCGCACTCTGTATTAATGATGATTCCAGAAGCGTGGGAAAACCACAATTCTATGTCACAAGAGCGCAGAGATTTTTACGCATTCCACGCATCCCTTATGGAGCCGTGGGATGGCCCGGCGTGCGTAACATTTACAGATGGACATCAAATTGGTGCTGTATTAGATCGAAATGGTTTGCGTCCTTCTCGTTTTTGGATTACTAACGATGGCTTGGTTGTACTTGCAAGTGAAGTAGGCGTGCTTGATATTGCTGCAGATGAGATCGCACGTAAAGGACGCTTGCAGCCAGGAAAGATGTTTCTTGTAGACATCGAAGAAGGCCGCATTATTGAAGATGAAGAGATAAAAGATACGTTGGCAAAGGGCGCTCCTTACAGCCAATGGCTTCACGACGGAATCATGAAGCTCAATGAACTGCCACCACGTGAACACATTATTTATCCGCACTCATCGGTTGTGCGCAGACAGCGTGCATTTGGATATACAGAAGAAGAATTACGTATTTTGGTTACACCGATGGCCAAAAATGGCGCAGAACCACTGGGATCGATGGGAACAGATTCTCCAATTGCGGCACTTTCTGAAAAGCCACGCCTGCTCTTTGATTACTTTTCACAATTATTCGCACAAGTTACAAATCCACCACTAGATGCTATTCGAGAAGAATTAGTTACAAGTCTTGGTGGTTCAGTTGGACCAGAACATAATCTTTTAGATCCAGGGCCCGAATCGTGTAGACAAATCTCGCTTGCATTTCCCGTGATAGACAATGATGAACTCGCCAAGATCATTCACGTAAATGCCGATGGCGAGTATCCGGGATTAGAAACCTATGTTGTTCGCGGGCTCTTTCAAGTTGCCGGCGGGGGAGAATCACTTCGCAAACGCTTAGATGAGATTGCAGCAGAAGTATCAAAGGCGATTGCAGAAGGTGCACGTATTATTGTTTTATCTGATCGCGATGGAGATGCAGAAGATGCACCGATTCCATCGCTGCTGCTCACATCGGCTGTTCATCACCATTTGATTCGCGAAAAAACACGCACAACAGTTGGCCTGGTAGTTGAAGCTGGCGATGTGCGAGAAGTTCACCACGTTGCATTACTTATTGGTTATGGCGCAGCCGCTGTCAATCCTTATCTTGCGATGGAAAGCGCTGAAGATTTAGTACTGCAAGGAGTAATTACAGGAATCACTCCAGAAAAAGCAGTTGCAAATCTGATTAAGAGTTTAGGTAAAGGCGTACTCAAAGTAATGTCGAAAATGGGAATCTCAACAATCGCTTCCTATACCGGCGCTCAAGTTTTTGAAGCTATTGGTTTATCCCAAGAGTTAGTTGATCGATATTTCACAGGAACAACATCTCGATTAGGTGGTATCGGTTTAGACATCATTGCTAAAGAAACTATTGCGCGCCACCACATTGCCTATCCACCTGGCGGTGAAGTTCCTGGTTCACGCCGACTTCCTATTGGCGGTGAATATCAATGGCGCCGTGAAGGTGAGCCACACTTATTTGATCCTGAGACTGTATTTACTTTGCAGCATTCAACTCGAGCAAAGCGATACGACGTCTTTAAGCGATATACACACAAAATTGATGAGCAGAGCAAAGCGCTCATGACCCTGCGTGGACTTTTTGCATTCAAAGAACGCACACCGATTTCAATTGATGATGTGGAACCAATTTCAGAAATCCTTAAGCGTTTTTCTACAGGTGCGATGTCTTACGGCTCTATTTCACAAGAAGCTCATGAAACATTGGCGATTGCGATGAATCGCATCGGTGCTAAATCAAATACTGGCGAAGGTGGCGAAGACCCAGAGCGATATGTTGCGATGAGCAATGGTGATTCAAAGCGTTCAGCGATTAAGCAAGTTGCTAGTGGGCGCTTCGGTGTTACGAGTGAATACCTAGTAAATGCCGATGATATTCAAATTAAAATTGCACAAGGAGCAAAACCTGGAGAAGGCGGACAACTACCAGGTAACAAGGTGTATCCGTGGATTGCAAAAGTTCGGTACTCAACACCTGGTGTTGGATTAATTTCACCTCCACCGCATCACGATATTTATTCAATTGAGGATCTAGCTCAGTTAATCCATGATCTTAAGAATGCAAATAAGGATGCACGCATTCACGTCAAGCTCGTTGCCGAAGTTGGAGTTGGAACCGTTGCCGCAGGTGTGAGCAAGGCACATGCTGATGTAGTTCTAATTTCTGGCCATGATGGTGGAACTGGTGCTTCGCCACTGACATCACTTAAGCATGCGGGTGCACCATGGGAACTTGGGTTAGCTGAGACTCAACAAACTTTATTGCTTAACGGATTGCGCGATCGAATTGTTGTTCAAACTGATGGTCAGTTAAAAACTGGTCGAGATGTTGTAATTGCAGCCCTGTTAGGCGCAGAAGAGTTTGGCTTTGCAACAGCGCCCTTGGTTGTATCTGGTTGCGTGATGATGCGCGTCTGTCATTTAGATACATGCCCAGTTGGTGTTGCAACACAAAATCCTGAACTGCGTAAGCGCTTTACGGGCAAACCAGAATTTGTTGAAACATTCTTTGAATACATTGCCGAAGAAGTTCGAGAACTTCTTGCTCAACTCGGTTTTAAAACTCTCCAGGAAGCAATTGGCCACGTGGAGTACTTAGATACTCGAGACGCCGTTAATTACTGGAAGGCACATGGATTAGATCTTGCACCTCTTCTTATGCGCCCAGATGTTGATAGCGCCCTGCACCGCACAACTACTCAAGATCACGGTTTAGTAAATGCCCTAGATAACAAACTCATTGAATTATCTGCGCCCGCTTTGAAATCTAAAGAGCCTGTTCGAAT
>JGI12421J11937_10001156_pt1 | contig 10626 bp, 6 predicted proteins | sample LakErihyJuly2011_2_FD_11937 | JGI IMG/M metagenome (IMG submission 11937)
GTGCTTTCCTGCTTAAAGTTTTCAGCTCGCTTAACATCGGCAGAAGTGTTGTAGCTTGTAGCCTTTTGAAACTGAGTGCTTTCCTGCTTAAAGTTTTCAGCTCGCTTAACATCGGCCGAGGTATTGTATTGATTTGTTGATTGAAAATTTGTGGTTTCCTTTTGAAAGGTTTTTTCTCGCTCAAGCTTAATATTTGAGGCATCGTATTGGGTTTGCGAAAAATCATCGTCTTTCATTATGCGTTGCTGGTGAATCTTTGGTTTTGGTGGCTGGGCAGGTTGGTCTTGCTGTGGCTGCTCATGCTGTTGCTGATTTTTGCGAATTGGCTGAACCTCGCGCCTTTTAATATATTTATTACGCACAAGTTTTTTTGGCTCGGGGGGTTTTTTAGTGGGTGCGGGTTTTTCGGTAGATTGTTGAGAAGGTTGTTGTTTTTCGGTGTTTTGTTGTATTTGCTCTATAATGGTGTCAAGTTTTATGTTTATTACAATGTCCTGTGGTTTTTTTAGCTCAATAACCTTGCTAGGATTTATAGATGAAATTTTGATTAAAATAAAAATGGTCAAAAAAACAAAAAACGGAATGCTCGCAATAAACGATGCCAAGTAGCGTTTTTTATGATTTTGAAATTTGGTATAAACATCCATCCTTGGGCAGTAGTAATTAAAAAGCTAGCAATTAAAAAACAAGGAGCCTACCAGTATTTATGTAAAGTGGTCGGAGCGGAGAGATTCGAACTCCCGACCCTCTGGACCCAAACCAGATGCGCTATCCAGGCTGCGCTACGCTCCGATTAAAACCACATCAAACACTTTAACCCCTAAAATATAATTTGCAACATTTTTTTAAGTTTTTTCGTAATTATCCACAAATAGGATTTTTGTAGTGCCCAGAAACTGCGTAGCAGTTTGAGAGGTTTGCGTGCAAACCTCTCGGCAAGCTAATTGTTCCTAAAATTCTCATAAAAAGAGTGTTAGCACTCTTTTTATGAGAGCTAATTGCTTGTGCTGGGCGGTTAAAAAGCCCCCTTGTGGGTAGTTTTCAAGTTTTTTGGTAATGGGTGATGAAAAGTCTTGTTTATGTTTAAAACTACACTTGACAAATAAAATATAAAATATAAAATATAAAATATATAAAAATTTACAACTTGCAACATGATTGAGGAAATTGAAAATTTTTTGCGACACTTGAAGATTCACAAAAATTTGTCGCAAAATACCATCAAAAGCTATGGGTATGACCTTGAGGATTTTTGCAAATTTTGCACTCAACAAGGCATTAATTATCAACAAATTACTGAGGCAGATTTTGAAAGCTACACATCGTTTTTGTATAAAAATTCAATTTCGGCGCGCTCTACAAATCGTAAATTTAGTGCAATTCGTGGTTTTTTTGAATTTTTAAACAAAGGCGAAACGGCAAAGTTAATTGCAGGGCTCAAAACCTCTCGCAAATTGCCAGTTTATTTAACAACGGAGGAAATTTTGCTCCTATTGGATAAGGCAAGTGAAAATCACGAGGCAACTGGCATTCGCACCTTTGCCGTGCTTTCGCTACTTTATTACGGCGGAGTGAGAATCACCGAGTGCCTTGCCATTAAAATGCAGGATATTCAGAGCGATGAAATTACAATTACAGGCAAGGGAGGCAAAACGAGGGCGGCATTTTTAACGGAGCAATCGGCACGGGCCCTATCCAAATATCTGCTAGTTCGTCCGCATTTTTTAAAGCAAACAAAATTAAATGATAGCCCATTTTTGTTTTGCTCCAAGGGGGTGAAGGGATATTACACAAGGGAAAACTTTTTTGTTGCTTTAAAAAAATTGGCACATTTATGCGAAATTGACGAGCGAAAAATCTCTCCGCATAAAATTCGCCACTCCTTTGCCACCCACATTTACAACAAAACTGGGGATATTCGCCTACTGCAAGAAGCCCTCGGCCATAGCGACATTTCCACCACACAAATTTACACCCATGTTGAAAAAACCCGCCTCACCAACACAATCAACAATTTTCACCCCCTTGCAAACTCCGCTAATTTCAGCAAAAGTTAGCGAAAGGCGTTAGTTTTGCTAAAATTACTAAGAACCCCTCTAATATGTTTTACATATCAATATTTTTAATATGTTTTTAATGAATTTTTGTGTAAAATTTTTGAAAATATCGCGAATATTTGATAAAATTTTAAATAAAAAGACATTAAAACAGATAAAAATAGTGAATAAAAAAGATATTAGAGGGGTTCTAAGCCCCAAATTTGGTTTTTAGCTCAAAGTGGTCAACGGCAATCATTTCGGCAACTAGGGCAAGATAGGTTTTTGCGAGGGTTTTTTCGTCATTACTACAAACCTCATTTGCAATAACATCCTCCGCGGAGCGAAGTTTGTGTTTTTTTGCAATTGTCTCAATTTGCTTATACATTAGGGCACATTTTTCAAGCCCTGCAAGTTTATCTTCCTCGTTTTTGCTTGTAAAAACAAGAAAGGTTTGCTTTTTTACAAAGTCAATATCGCTCATTTTACGAGCAATGGCATCAATATCTTTTTTTGTAGGCTTGCTAGAAAGTTGATTAATTGAAACAATTTTGCCCAACATTTTAACAATTCCACCGCCAAACAAATTGGCGTAGATGTCGTCAAAAGCATTTTGCATATTGCTAAAACACATTTTCATTGCATAGTTAAATAGCTCGGCATTTGTCTTGCCATCGTTTTTAAATTTTATAATTAGGCAGTAGGCAATATACATTTGCGATAAAATATCGGCAAACTTGCCAGACAAAAACTCCATTCGTTTAAGTGATCCCCCGTAGACAATCAAAGCAAGATCCGATAGATAAGCAAATGTTGCAGAAGCCTGTTTTAATTTGCGCTCCCATTTGTATAGCCCGCCACCAAATTGCGAAGGAACTGACAAAAACCCTCCAGTAAATGCAAATGTTAGCATTTTTACTTTGTTTGAAAGCAGGTAGCCAATGTGCTTCCAAAAAATATAGTCAAAAGTTTGAGTATCGCCTTTACTTAGGGCGTTAATTTCCGCAAGTGCGTAAGGATGGCAACGAATTAGCCCTTGACCAAACTGCATTAAGCTACGAGTCATAATATTTGCTCCCTCAACGGTTATTGCAATTGGCGAGCCCATATAGCCATGAGCTAGCAAATTTTTAGGGCCCACGCAAATTGCGCCGCCAGCAACAATATCCATTGCGTGGTTAACAATTTTGCGGAAAATTTCGGTTGTATGATACTTTGCAATTGCATTAAGCACACTAGGGCTATTGCCATTGGTCACTGAAGATGCGGTTACATCGCGAATTGCAGTGCAGGTGTAATTTAATGCAAAGCTTTCGGCAAGAACCTCCGATATACCTTCAAATTTCATAATTGGCATATTAAATTGATTGCGAATTTGCGAGTAAAGAACGGCAACGCGAAGTGCCAAATGCCCTCCGCCGGTAGAAATTGCAGGAAGAGATATCCCCCGCCCAACGGATAGGCATTCCATTAGCATTCTCCAGCCAATACCGCATCCGGCAAAACCACCAATTACGGCTTCCTCAAGGTCAATTTCAACATTTTCACCCCAAAGCGGCGAATTTATAAATGGCACATTAAGTGGCATATGGCGGCGACCTCGTTTTAAACCAATTGCATCGCCCTTAATAATTGCACAAGTTATGCCGGTTTTTACGCCTTCTGGCAAAAGTTTTTCGGGGTCTTGCAATTTAAAAGCAAGCCCAATAACGCTGGCAATTCCACCAAGAGTTATATAGCGTTTTTCAAAATTTAGGCGAATTGCAAGTTTTCCATCGGCTTTTTTAAATACAACACCAGTTGAGCGAATGCTAGTTGCATCACTGCCTGCAAATGGCTCGGTTAGTCCAAATGCAGGAACTTCTCTACCATCAGCAAGGCGAGGGAGGTAGTAATTTTTTTGTTCTTCGGTTCCGTATTTTAAAAACAATTCACCGGGTCCAAGTGAGTTTGGCACCATTACAGTAATACCCAAAACCTGTGAGCGTGTGGCAAGTTTTGCAACAATTGTGCTTTGCGCCATTGGCGAAAATTCTAGCCCGCCATATTTTTTTGGAATTAGCATTCCAAAAAATTTGCGTTCCTTTAAAAATTGCCACACTTGGGGGGAGAGGTCTTTTCGCTCAAAAACTTGCCAGTCGTTTTCCATCTCACAAACTTCATTCACTTCGTTATTTAAAAAGCTTTCCTCTTCGGTTGTTAAAGAGGCTATTTTGTAGTCAAGAATTTTTTTTAGGTTTGGCTCACCGCTAAATAGGTCTTTATCCACCCATGTGTTTCCAGCTTCCAAAGCAATTTGCTCGGTTTCAGATACCTTAGAAAGTGCCTTTTTAACATTTACAAGTTTTGTGAGCGGAATTGTAATGCAAAATTCTCGCAGGCAACGAATATAAAAAAATGCAGTAAGACAAAAATACAGCCCCCACGCCCTGTGGCTGGCAACTTGATAGTAAAACGGAATTGAAGCACACAATGCCCAAAAGTAAAATCCACGAAATCGGTTGTAGTATATAAATCCTGCCGCAAAAGCAAAAATACCCCAAAATTGTAGCGGTGTAAAAAGTGCATTAAATGCAAACATATAAGCTTTTAATGGCTCAAAATACGGAAGAATAAAACCCATAACCTTTAAATAAAAATACCTTTTAATAAACTTTATTTATTATAAGTTGTAAAACTTTTTTTTGCAACAACTTTTTTTTATTGTTGTTTTAGAATTGACACACCAACCCTGTTTTCATCAAGTTAACAAACAAATATATTAAAAAATTTGATTTTTAAAAAAAATGTGCTATTTTAATAAACTATAATTAAAAAAAATCATGAGCGACTTTAAAAAATTTATTGAGGACTTAAAAGCAGCAAGCAGCATTGCCGAAATAATCAAGGAGCATCAGCCACTAAAACAAAAACACGCAGGCAAATATGTTGGCAAATGCCCATTTCATAAGGACGATACCCCCTCTTTTTCGGTGGACGACACAAGCGGATTTTTCTACTGCTTTGGCTGCCTTGAAAAAGGCGATGTTATTGGCTTTTTGCAAAAAATTTATAATATATCCTTCAACGAAGCAGTGGAGCGCCTTGCCAGTAAATACAATATGCCAGTGCCAACATTTTCCCGGCAGGACGCCGAAACAGCCCAGCGGCAAAAAAGCCAAAAGGAGCAAATTTTAATAGCTCTCAACCTAGCGGCCGATGCCTCACGGCAAAATTTATACAATACCGCCAGCGGCAAAGGGGCGGTTGCTTATTTAAAATCTCGTGGATTTACCGAGGAAACAATTACATTTTTTGAATTTGGGCTATTTGATAAATCCTTCGACAAAAAACTCTCCGAGCTATTAAAACTTAACGATATTGAGGACGACATTTTGCAACAAGGCGGAATTTACATTAAAAACGACGAAGGACTTTACAATCGCTTTAACGGACGAATCACCGTGCCAATAAAAAACAAAAATGGCAAAACCGTTGGCTTTGGCGGACGCATCTACACCGCTCAGCAGCAGCAAGCAAATTTGGCAAAGTATATAAACTCTCCCGAGACGCCGGTTTTCAAAAAAAACGAGGTTTTATTTAATTACAACAATGCCATAACTCAAAAAAGCGATTATTTACTTGTTGTGGAGGGGTATTTTGATGTTATAAAGCTATGGCAATCTGGCTTTAAAAATGCCGTTGCCCCAATGGGAACAAACATTACCGAAGGGCATATTCAAAATCTTACAAAAACTGGGCGAAAAATTTTGTTTTGCTTCGATGGCGATTCTGCGGGAAAATCCGCCTCCTTTCGCGCCGCAACAATGTGTTTTAAATATTTGGCGGATGATAACTATTTTGGGTTTGTCTCCCTGCCCGCCGAAGTTAAAGACCCCGATGAAATGATTGATAAATACGGGCTGGAGGCTTTTTTAAATTGTGTAAATAACAATCTTTCAATTCAAAAATTGTTTATCGATACCCTGCTAAAACAACACGATATTATAAAACCGCAGGAAAAAACCGCCCTTGAAGCAAAAGTAAAATCGCTTTGCATTGATGTTTTAACCAGCAAAAATTTGGCGAAAAATTTTGCAAATTTTTTTTACGAAACCATCAAAAACGTTGAATTTGCAAGCAAGTATAAATCTAAAAATAAAAGAGTCAACCTAGCAAAACAACTTGGTTTTAGCGTTGTAATGAGCGAGGATTTTGCGGTTCAAAGCAAGATATTCCTCGACAAGCTTGAAATTAATTTGTTAAAATTGCTGGTTTCTAACTGCCATTTAATTAGCAACAATTACGATGATTTGCTTGAAATGTTTAATCTTAATTTTACAAATGCAAAAAATGAGCAAGTTTTTGAGCAAATTTGCGAGCTTTTATGCAGTGAGTGGCAGGATGCTGCGGGGGTGAAATCTCTACTTAGCCAATTTTACGATGCCGGCTTTGAAAAGCCCAATTATCAACAACTTGTTGCAACAATTTGCAATTTGCTAAAACAACACAACATTCGCACCCTCGAGGAGCTTTTGCACAGCACCGTTAAAAACAACGATGGCAGCGAAGCTCAATTGCAGCTTACAAAGCAAATTTCCAAACAAATTGCCGAGCTAAAGGTTGTGAAGTAGGGTTTGTGGAATAAGTCAAAAATCTCAAATATTTTTCCAATTTTATCGTCTTTTTTATCATTCCCGCACTTTATTTTATCATTCCCGCGAAGGCTGGAATCTAGTAAAATATTGCATTGTTTTTAAAAGACCCCACCCAACTTCCCCTTTAAGGGGAGGAAGACGACGAAGTTGGCAGGTAGGGTTGGCCCCCTCTCCCTCGTGGAGGGGGGTGAGGGATGCGACCTAAGCCTCAAGATAAGCCTGCCTACCCCAACAATTTGGAGAGGTCAACGTCGTTTAGGCCGCTGCCATCAAAGCCCTTCATCATTTTGGAAATTGTTGCGGCGTCAAAATTGCCTCCAAGTTGGTTCATTTTTTTTGCGGCAAGTTTTGCCTCATCAAGTTTTTTTACAAGGCGGTTAATATCAGCCAGTTTTGTGCCGCTGCCTTTTGTAATGCGCATTCTGCGGGAGGCGGAGTTGCGAATTAGGTCGGGGGTTTTACGCTCCTTTGGCGTCATAGATTTTATAATTGCAATTTGCTTTGGCATATCCGCCATTTCGGGGCGATTTGCCATCATTTCCTTAATTTTGCCGGCAAAGGGCAAAAAGCCCAAAATTTTGTCCATTCCGCCAAGCTTGTCCATCATTTCAAATTGAATAAGCAAATCGTTAAAATCTATTTTGCCGCTTTTTATTTTATCTTCAATTTTTTTCTGAGCATCCTCCCCGCCCATTTGTTTGTTGACCTTTTCAACAATGGTTTCAATGTCGCCGCCACCCACAATTCGGCTAGCTATTCGCTCAGGATTAAAAGCCTCAAAATCGTCAATTTTTTCGCCATTTGAAAAAAACTTTATATTAAGCCCCGTTATAGACTTTGCATTTAGAACCACCCCACCCCTGCTATCGCCGTCCATACGAGTTGCAATAAGCCCCGTAAGTGGCAAAATTTGATTGAAAGCCGAAATAATATCAAGTGATTTACGGCCAATCATTGCATCCACAACAAAGATTGTTTCAATAGGATTTGCAATTTTTTTGATAGATTCAAGCTCGCTCATTAGCTCTTTATTTAGCTCGTTTCGTCCTGCGGTGTCAATAATTAGGTAGTCGCTGCCATTTGCCGCGGCTTCCTTTACCGCCCTTTTTGTAATATCAAGGGGAGACTGCCCCGCAACAATTTCAACACTTTTAAACCCATTATTTTTTGCATTAGTTTCAAGCTGTTGTTGGGCCGCTGGGCGGTAAATATCGGTTGAAGCCAAGATGCACGACTTGCCCCCCTCCTTTAAAATTTTGGCAAGTTTTGTTGCCGTAGTGGTCTTACCAGCCCCCTGCAACCCAACAAGCATAATAACATTTGGTTTTTTTGCTGGGTCAAAAGCAATGGAGGATTTGTTTTTGCCGATGAGATCCAAGATTTTTTCGTAAAGCGATTTCATCAAAAAATCGGCAATTTCAATTTTTTTTGAAAGTTTTTGCCCCAAAAGTTCCTTACGCAAATCGTCAATAATATTTTTTACAACCCCCATACTAACATCGGCCTCAAACAAAACAACTCTAATTTGGCTCAAAACCTCCTCAAGCTTTTCTCCCTCCAAAGTATTAACCGAAATAAACAAATTTGTCAGCTTGTTTGAAATGGACTCGAACATATAATTAATAATAAAACAATGTTAATAATAAGTTATATATAATACATTTTTTTACTTTCAAGAAAAACCTTCACAACACTTGAAAAAGCAATTTGTAAAACTATATAATTTTTTAGTTATTATATATGTAAAAATTATGAAAAAAGTTGCAATTATTTATCACAGTGGATTTGGACATACCGAACTTGTAGCACAAAAAGTAAAAAGCGGATTTGTAAAATCGGCGGTAGAACTTTACAATGTTGCGGATATTATTAAGGACGAAACCTTGCTTGAAAAAATTTCTCAGGCGGATATGATCGTCTTTGGCTCTCCAACTTATATGGGCTCTGTATCGGCAGATTTTAAAAAGTTTATGGATTTAACCTCAAAGGTGTGGTATAATCAGCAATGGAAGGATAAACTTGCCGCTGGTTTTACATGCTCTGGTGGTTTAAATGGCGATAAGCACAATACAATGAGCACTTTAATTACATTTGCCTGCCAAAATTCTATGGTTTGGGTTAGTCAGGGTATTTTTAGCGATGGAAAGTTAAATCCGCTTGGGTCGTGGTCTGGGCTATTTACAAAGGCCGAAAACACAACTCCCGACAAAGCCTTTGACGAAGCAAATATTGCAACCGCAATTGCCTTCGGCAAAAGACTAGACGATTACATCAGTAAAAACTAATATGTTGGCTTGACATAAAAAACAAAAAAACATTGCTTTTTAAATTATATCGGTAAAGATGTTTTTGTATTGTTTTATATGTTATGAAGCCAGCGAAAAACTACACATTACAAGAGATAATTGAGCTTTTTAATAAGCCATTTTTGGATTTAGTTTTGGAGGCGGCAATGGTGCATAAGCAAAATTTTAAGCATGGGGAGGTGCAAATTTCAACGCTTTGCTCTATTAAAACTGGTGGATGCCCCGAAAACTGCAAATACTGCCCGCAATCTGCCCATTATAAAACAAGCGTTGGCAAGGACCCGCTTATGGACACCGAGGAAATTTTAAAACAGGCAAATCTTGCTAAGCAAAAAGGTGCCGACCGCTTTTGCATGGGGGCGGCGTGGCGTAGCCTTAACGATAGGGACCTTCCAAAAGTGTGTGAAATAATTAAGGAAGTAAAAAATTTGGGGCTAGAAACCTGCATGACGCTTGGAATGATAACAAAACCACAGGCCGAGCAAATGAAAGGGGCGGGGCTAGATTTTTACAATCACAACCTTGATTCCTCTCGCGAATTTTACGAAAAAATTATTACAACACGCACTTACGACGATAGACTAAACACTCTCAAAAATGTTGCCGAAAGTGGGCTAAAAGTTTGCTGCGGCGGAATTGTTGGAATGGGCGAAACCGTTGAGGACAGAGCCAAAATGCTTATGGAGCTTGCACATTTACCAAAGGAGCCAGATTCTATCCCAATAAATATGCTTGTAAAAAGCGAGGGAACTCCGCTTGAAAAAGCCGAGGACATTGATCCATTTGATTTTGTAAAAATGATAGCCGTAACTCGCATAATGTTTCCGCTCTCTTTTGTGCGTCTTTCTGCTGGGCGGCTTAATATAAACAAGCAAACACAGGCACTTTGTTTTTTAGCTGGGGCAAATTCTATTTTTTACGGCGAAAAACTTTTAACAACCCCAAATAACGACTCAAACGAGGATGTTGAAATGATTGAGGACTTGGGGCTGAGCTTTTTTAAATCTACAAACAGACATCTTCCATAATTCACTTTTTAATGTATCTTTTTTAAAACATTTTTCTTCGCCTTGCTCGTTTATGAAATATAAAGTCGCTTCGGCTTATAAAAATGTTTTAAAAAAATATCTTGTAAAAAACGATTATGAAAGATGTCTAATATATAGACTAATATTTACATTTTTAGTTACATTAACTTTGCAATCCTGCGGCTTTAAGCTGGAGGCGGAAAGTGTGAGAGATGCAAATGCGGCGTCCAAGATAGAGGCAAACAATTTGTTTTGCATCTCGGAGGACTACGAAGTATGCCAATATTTTAAAACCCAATACCCACGATCGGTTGGAAAATTATTTGATGGCATTATTGAAATTTCCCTCATGCAAAATAAAACAACCTATACTAACTGGTCGGACACAGGGGCACCAAAAATTAGCCAATCCGTTGTTATTGTGGACTATACAATTATTGAAAACCGCCAAAAAACCTCCACCAACAAAGGCATTATAACTGGGCAGATTAATCAAAACATTCCATACCAATTTGGCTCCAGCGTTATAAGCGATTTATACGCTCAGCGTCAATCCAAAAAAAACGCCATCGACACCCTCATAAACATCGTCAACAACCTCACCGATGAAAGCAACCCC
>JGI12421J11937_10001158_pt1 | contig 10621 bp, 10 predicted proteins | sample LakErihyJuly2011_2_FD_11937 | JGI IMG/M metagenome (IMG submission 11937)
GTTTTGATTCAAGTGAACCCCTGCCTTTTACAATAGCATTAGAAAGCCCGGCAATTTTTTTTGCTCCCGAAAGCAAGCAAACAAGCCAAAATCCTTGCGAATTTGTGCGAGAATTAAAAAAAACATCGCACTTAAAACTTCTGATGGATTTTACTAAGCTAAAAAAATTTTTAATATGCCCAAGCAAGTCTTTATCAACTTTAATAAACTTACCAAATTTGTGAGGCACAATTTCAAGCAAGCCCTCCTCAATATATTTTTTGTAAAACAGCGATGGAATTGCAACGCTAACTTCGTTGACAAAAAACACAAGTTTGTATTGTATATTTAAGGTTTTTGTAATTTTGTTTAGATCCTTAAAAAAATTGACAAAAACGGCAAAAATAATGCTATCACCAACAACCATTGGCCGCCAACAAAGCACCCCAATTTTAATTATTTTCATATACTTTATATAATTAAAAAAATGTAAAAATAAATATTTTAAAAAACAACAAAAATTATAATATTTTTCTTGAAAGTTAAAAAATGGGTTGTAAAATGAAGGTTATAGAATTGTTTTAAGTTAGTTATAGTTAGTATGTCAGTTGCAAAAAACAGACCAAATTCCAGACCTCTCTCCCCTCATTTACAAATTTACAGCTTTAATTTGCCAATGTTTGTTTCAATTTTTGGCAGAGCCTGCGGGGTTGCGGCATTTATTTCGGTTTTATTACTCTCATGGGTTTTAATTATTGACACCTTTTACATCAACCAATTTTTAATAACAATTTTTGACAATACAATACTTAGCAACAAAAAAATTGTCTTTATTCCCTCTATTTTTGTGCTATGGAGCATGATATTTTCAATGTTTTTTTACTTTGCAACCCTTGNAAANCATTTNTTTATGAACTACAACATTTTTATTGATTTAAAACCCGCAAAAATCTTCAACATTTTTTGCCTTGCCTTCGGTTTTATCTGCTCTTTTTTAATTTTATTTGCAATTTTAAAAAATCTAAGTCAGTTTAAATATTTGCTTTCTGTGTTTTAGTAAATAGTTTTATCACAAAAATAATGATAATTAAAGTTGCAATAGGCCGTGCCATATACGAATTTAACACCGAAAACGAGCAAGAGGCGCAAATTATCAAGCAAAATTCTGTTATTTTAAACTCCAAGGTAAATAGCGTAATTTCCTCCATGGGGCTAAAAACCCAATCTAACGATTACATTTTGGCACTTACCGCAACTTTACTGCTAAGCGAAGGGCGGGCCGAGACCGAAAAAACAAATAATGAAAAAAACCCCTCAATTTTGCTATCAACACACGAGCAGGCCTTACGGCAGCAATCTGAGGCATTAAGGGAGCAGCTGGAGGAGGAATTTGAGGCTGAGCTTGAACAAAAGCTACAAGATAGACTTCAGGATAGTCTGCAACAGGCTCGCCAGCAAATGTATCAGGATGTTTATAAGGAAATTCACAAAAATTTGGAGCAGAAATACAAAGCCCAGCTAAGCGAAAATTTTAACGCCCAAGTGGAACAAACCGTAAATAGTAAAATTGAGGAGGAAGTTGAGCGAGCGGTTAAAACCCATCTGCTTTCTTTGTTAAAATCGCTACAAAAATTTGGGGGGTAGTGCGTTGTTTCACCCGCCCCCAACCTTCGCGAGAATGAAGGAAGGTGCGGGAATGGCGGCAGGTGTGTGGGAGCGGTAGACTAAATAGCAAAAACCCTTATTAATATTACAAATTTTATGAAAATTACCGATATTATTAACCAGCTAATTGAGGCAGAAGGGTTTTTGGAGCTTGATAAATTTGTTAATATTTGCCTTCATCACGAAAATTTGGGGTATTATGCCAGCAAAAACCCATTTGGAACGGAGGGAGATTTTGTAACCGCCCCCCAAATGACAACCCTTTTTGGCGAGATGATTGGTCTTTACATAGCCTCCTACATTGAGCAAAAAAAGCTGCCAAACATTACAATTGTTGAGCTGGGCGGGGGGAATGGATTTTTTATGAGGGATTGCCTCTCTGTGCTATCCAAATTACCTCAGTTGCAGGGTCTAATAAGCGTTATAATGGTTGAAAGCTCGCCATTTTTAACAACTCAGCAAAAAAGTCTGCTTAATAATTTTGTAAAACCATTTAATATTTCTTGGGTTAATAGCCTGTATTTACTGGAAGAGGCAATTGAGGAGGAAAATGTTTTTGTGTTTTCTAACGAATTTTTTGATGCCTTTCCATTTAAGCAATTTGTTAAGGCTCAGCAAGGATGGCACGAAGTTGTTGTAAAATTTGCCGAGGAGCAAACTTTTAATGCACAAAACGAACAAATTTTTTACGAATTTGCTCATAACGATAAAATTAATTTTTCCGCGCAAATTCAGCACTATTTGCTCTCGCTTGAAATTAACGATAGCGATGTTGAGGAAGGCTCAATTGTGGAGCTTAGCACCGAGGCCCTTTCAGCATTTAATTTTTTATGCACCATTTTACGGCAAAAAAAAGGGCAAATGATAACAATTGACTATGGCTACTTCGCCCTTTCCGCTCAAACATTTAAGCCAACTATAAAGGCGGTTAAAAATCACGCCGAAGTTGACCCTCTTTCGCATTTGGGCGAGGCAGATATGACCTATTTAATTAATTTTAAGGCATTTAGTAATTTGGCAGCAAAAAATGGTTTGTTAAACTATGGCCTTCTTACCCAGCGAGATTTTTTTATTTCAATTGGCATTGAAAAACGCCTTGAAATGTTTATTGCCTTTCAGCAAAAAAAAATACAAACCCTGTTAAAAACTGCCACAAACAAACCTTTTGAAAAAAATGTAGATGGCATTAATTTTAACGCTCAACCCACCGCCAAATTTGAAGGCGAAATTGCTGCCGAAATTGCTGCCGAAATTGAAAAAATTCAAGCAAAAATACACCTCGCCAACCTTGCCATATCGCGCATCATCTCCCCTGCCCAAATGGGCGAGCTTTTTAAAGTGCATATCTGCGAATCCTCATAAATACAGTGTTAATAATAGCCTAAAGTCTCGCACTCCCCAGTAATTTTCGTTATTCCCGCACCTTTCTCTGTCATTCCCGCGAAGGCGGGAATCTAGGTTAACACTTCAATATTTTACTAGATTCCCGCCTTCGCGGGAATGACAAGGGCCAAGAACCCTACCTTTTTGTAACTTTTTGTAATAGTTGCCAAAAAATTGCTGCTCTATTAGGCCTCTCCTAAAACCTATTTTTTATAAAATATTTTTATGAGCCGATGCTACTTTATCTAGGTAAAGCTGGCAAGGCGAAGAAAAATTTTTGAAAAAAAATGAAGTAAAAAGTGGGTTTTAGGAGTGGTCTATTTAAAGGCTCTTTGTAAGGCAAAGTATTCCTCGGCTAAAAGTTTGTAATTGTTGGCGGAGGTTTTTATGTAGGCAATTTCATCAGGGCGAAGGTCGCGAAGTTTTTTTGCAGGCACTCCACCCCAAAGCTCGCCAGATTTTACAACTTTGCCCGGGCTAAGCAAGCTGCCAGCTGCAAGCATGGAATGGGTTTCCACCACTGATAAATCCATAACAATGCTACCCATGCCAACAAAACACTCGTCGCAAAGTGTTGCCGCGTGAATTATACAGTTATGCCCGATTGTAACATTTTCGCCAATTGTGGTTTTTCCGCCTTCTGCCCCTGTTTTATTTGCAATGTGATGCGGGCGTGTGCCGTGAATTGTTGTGCCGTCCTGAATGTTGCTATTTTTGCCAATTTTTATGCTGGCAACATCGCCCCTTATAACGCAAAAATACCAAATTCCCACTCCCGAGGCAATTTCTACATCGCCCGATATAACCGCATTTGGTGCAATGAGCGATTTACTATCAATTTTTGGCAAAATGCCTTTGTAATTTACTATCATAATTCTTCATACAAACACTTTATATCAACAATTTATTCTATAATTCATTAAATTGTTGATGTCAATTAAAATTGATGGCAAATTATTATATTGAATGTAAACACCTCCCCCGCCCCCTATCCACCCCACACTCCGCCCGCTCCCGCCCCACCTCTCCACGCCTCATCTCGCCAATTTTGCACTTTTTTTGTTTGCGGGGTTTTGCTTTTTTGCTCTCGTTTCTCGGCCCATCTTGACCTTATCGGTCAAGACACTCCTTCAAAACAAACCCAAAAAACCTAAAACCCCCCATCCAAAAAGCAAAATTGCCGATATAAGGCCTGTATAGGCAGGCCGGCAGAGGCGGGTGTAGGGTAGAGATAGGGGGCGGGGGAATTGCTGAGGGTGATATACATTTCTCAGAAAAAACTTTAAAATACTTGCAATTTAAAAAAAGTGTTTTATTTTGTAAAAATTGCTATATTTAATAAAGATTTTATGAAAAAAAAGACGGCCACTGAAAATGTTTTGCTAAAAAAAATCATTTTTACCCTTATTGTGCTTGCGGTTTATAGGCTTGGCTCGTATATTCCACTGCCTTTTTTAGATACTACAAAACTGGCCAGCCTTAACAAATACACCCAAAACGGAGTGCTGGGAATGTTTAACATGCTTTCTGGCGGCTCGCTTGCACGGATGTCGGTTTTTACACTTACAATTGTTCCTTACATTAGTGCCTCTATTATTGTTCAGCTTTTAAGCGTTACTTTTGATGGGCTAAAAAAACTAAAACAGGAAGGCTCGGCTGGGCAGGCAAAAATTCATCAATATACAAAATATTTAGCCTGCTTTGTGGCGTTTTTTCAGGGCTTTGCGGTTGCAAAAAGCTTATACGGCTCGGGGGTGCTTGTTGGTTTTGTAGAGAGCGGATTTTACCCATTATTTGTTATTGCCCTAACTCTTTCGGTTGGAACCCTAACGCTTATGTGGCTAGGTGAGCGAATCACCGCGAGAGGTATTGGCAACGGAATCTCCCTAATTATTTTTGTTGGAATTGTTATTGAGCTGCCAAAAACTATTTACTCGGGGTTTGAAATGCTAAAAAATGGCATAATTTCGGCTCCATTGTTAATTTTGGCAATTGCCTTGTTTTTTGCTTTGCTTATTTTAGTTATTTTTGTTGAAAGCTCCTTTCGCACAATTAACATTACTCAGCCAAATTTTAAGCAGGCACAATTTATGGGAAAAGGCGGAATGAAACAAAACTACTTGCCGTTAAAAATAAATTCTGTTGGGGTTATTCCTCCAATTTTTGCAAGCTCAATATTGCTAATTCCATCAACTATTGTTGCCTTCGCTGCAAACTCCTCAAACCCATTTTTGCTTTGGATGGCCGCAAACTTTACTCACGGCAAGCCATTGTTTATTTTGGTTTTTGCGGCAGCAATTGTGTTTTTCACCTTTTTTTATACCTCGCTAGTTTTTGACCCAAAGGAAACCGCAGAGCAGCTTCGCAAATCTAACTCGTTTATTCAAGGCATTCGCCCGGGGGAAGCAACTGCAAACTACATTCGCGATATTATAAAACGCCTCAATTTACTTGCCTCAATTTACTTGTGCGTGGTTTGTTTAATGCCAGAAATTTTATCCGTTGCCGGCTTTCAGGCATTTGCCTTTGGCGGAACCAGCTTGCTAATTATTGTTGGCGTAGCAACCGATACCGCCTCGCAAATTCAATTGCAGGCAATGTCGAAAAAATATCAAAAAAAATTAAGTGTTATGTAATGCAAAGTCTAAATTTAATTGAGATGCTCGGGGTTTCAAAATTCTACCCCGATGGAGATGGACAAGCCCAAGTTTTATTAGATATTAATTTTAGCTTGCAAAATGCCTCCTCAGCTTCCATTATTGGGCAAAGCGGAAGCGGCAAAACAACTTTGCTACAAATTATTTGTTTTATGCAAAATTTTAATTCTGGAAGCTATTTTTTTAACGGGCAAAATGTTTCCACGCTAAGCGAGATACAAAAAAACAAAATTTTGCAAAACGACATTGCCATAATTCATCAGCAGCACAATTTATTAAAGGATTTTTCGGTCTACGAAAACATCCTTCTTGCCCTTAAAACCACAAGCCCCACCGAAGCACAAAAGCAAAAAATTGATGAGGTTTTAGCTTTTTTACAAATAGACCACAAAAAACATTCTCGCTTTGAACAGCTATCTGGCGGGCAGGCACAGCGGGCAAATATTGCAAGAGCAATTTGCAAAAGCCCAAAACTTTTACTGCTTGACGAGCCAACCGGCAACTTAGACGAATCCACCTCGCAAGCCGTAATGAGCTGCCTTACGGCTTTTTGCCAAAAGTATTCCACCGCGTTTATTTTAATAACGCATAATAATGCTCTTACAAGCTACGCACAAAATGTTTTTGAAATAAAAAACAAAATGTTGCATTTAAAAAATGAAATTTAACTTTAACCATGCAACCCAAATGTTGCAAATGCTACAACATTGCAGCAAAATTTGCATGGATTATTGGGGCAATTTAAAGCCACTCAACACCAAAATTAAAAGCGATAACTCCCCACTTACACAGGCAGATGAAGCAATTAATGCAATTATTTGCAAATTTATTAGGCAAAAACTTTTTACCACCCTAAAATGTTTTGACAACCTTTGCCTAATAAGCGAGGAAGCAAGTGTGTGCAGCAAAAAATTAAAAGATGGCAAAAGCGAAATTTCGTTTTTTGTTGACCCAATTGATGGCACGCGAGATTTTATCAAAAAAACCACCAATTTTACAATTAACATTGGCATTTGCATTAACAACAAGCCCTGCATTGGCTTTGTCGTTGCCCCAGCCTTGGGTGAGTGTTATTTTGGGCTTGTAAAAAAGCCTTCGCTAAACAATTTTATTGACTACGCCTCATTTGGCTCATCTGGGGCATTTTGTTGCGAAAATTTTCACAAAATATCAAATATTAATTTACATTATTTTACAAAAATAAATCCATCAAGGGCAAGTGAGGGGTTGGTTCTTGCAATTTCTAAAAATCCTGCGGAACAGGGCATTAGTAAATATTTTACAAATGTATCAAGCGTGCTGCATGTGAGTTCCTCGCTAAAAGGATGTCTACTTGCAAGCGGCAAGGCACATATTTATTGCAGGCAGGGACCAACCTACGAGTGGGACACTTGTGCGATTCACGCTCTTGCTTTAGCGGTAAAATGTTTTGTAAAAAATCTTGACGGCACAAATTTAGTGTATAATAAATATAAACAGAGCTACAAAAATGTAAAAGGCTTTTGTATGGCAAATAAAAAAAGTAATTTATTAAAAATTAAAAATGAAAACCAACATAAAAAGTCAATTTAATAGCCAATTTAATGGCAATATTTTAATTTACGGACTTGGCATTGGTGGAATGGGGGCATTAAATTTTTGCTCTCGTATTGGCATTGCCTGCTACGCTCACGATGATAACGCAACAAAAATGGCTCAGCTATCGCAAAACTCAAAGTATAATCTTGCAACATTTGCATTGCCAAACGGCAAAATTGATTATATTTTATGCTCCCCGGGTATAGACCCAAACAAAAATAGTAATCTTGCCAATTTGGTTTTGCAAGGGGCAAAAATTATTACTGATATTGAGCTTGCAAAAATTTTTAATCCCGACAAAATTTTTGTAGGTATTACCGGCACAAATGGTAAGTCCACCACTACAACCCTCACTTCGTTTTTACTAAACGAAATTGGGTTTAAAAACAATTTATGCGGAAATATTGGCATTTGCCCGCTAGATTTTTGTGGTGAAGACGGCACTTCACAAAATCATTTCGTTGTTGAGGTTTCGTCCTATCAGGCCTCTATGCTAAATTTTACTTTTAATTATACCGCTTTTTTAAATATTACGCCCGACCATGCTGAGCGTCATGGCGGTTTTGAAGGGTATTTTAACGCAAAAGCAAATTTTGTTTTTGCCTCGCAAGTGGCAAATATTATAAATTTTGACGATAAAAAAGTTTTGTCACGCAAGAACAAAAAATCTATTCTGTTTTCAACAGAATGCATTTTGTCCCAAGGGCTTAGCATTGTAAAGGATAATATTTACTACAACGGCAAAAACATTGAAACCCTTTCAAATATAAGGCTTGCGGGGCCTCACAATATGCAAAATATTGCTTGTAGCTTGGGGTTAATATTTAAAATGGAGGAGGATTTTAACCTAAAAACCAATCCAACGCAACTGGCAAATTTAATTGCCGCATTTGCTCCTTTGCAGCATCGTATTGAATTTGTATGCGAAAAAAACGGAGTAAAATATTACAACGATAGCAAGGCTACAAATGTGCAAAGCTGCGAAGTTGCAGTAAAAAGTTTTACAAATATTGTCTTACTTGTTGGCGGCGTAAAAAAAGAACAAGGCATTGAGTATTTTTTTGATAAACCATTTTTTTATGAAAATGTAAAACAAGTTATTTGCTACGGAGGGTGCGGGGAGGAATTTTACAATTTGCTTGCAAAAAACGGCAAGATGAAGGCGGTTTTAGCAACAAATGGGCTAAAAGAAGCCGTGCAACTTGCAAAAAATAACGCCGCAAACGGCAACATTATTTTGCTTTCGCCCTGCTGTGCCAGCTTTGATGAGTTTAAAAATTTTGAGGAACGAGGCAACGCCTTCAAAAAATTTGTAATGGAGTAGAGTAAGCCTCTCCTATAACCCACTTTTTACCTCATTTTTTATAAAAATTTTTCTTCGCCTTGTCAGTTTTATAAGAATAAAGTATAATCGGCCCATCAAAATGTTTTAAAAAAATATTTTGCAAAAAGTTGGTTTTAGGAGAGGTTTAATTAGAAAGCAAATGAACATGAAAGTGAAAAACATCCTGCCCAGCTCCTTTGCCATTGTTGGTTTTAAGGCGGTAATCGGTTAGTTTTAAAACATTTTCGGCGATGTGCTTTATGGTTGAAAAAAAACTGGCAACTTGCAAGGGGCCTGCTTTTGAAACAAAATCGCTAAAATTAAGGCAAGCAAGTTTTGGTATAATAAGGGCGTGAATCTTGGCTTCGGGGTTTATGTCGTAAAAACATAAAATTAGCTCGTCTTCGTAAATTTTTTTGCAAGGCACTTGCCCCGCAATTATTTTTGCAAAAATATTATTGGGGTCATATTTCTCCGTCATAACTATACAAATAAATTATCAAGCGGGGTATTAACAAAAACATTTCGTTTTTCAAAGTGCTTTTTTTGAGATTCTTTAAATATTATATGGGTTTTTAGCCCGCAAAAATTTGCAAGATGAGTAATTCCGCTATCGCATCCAATTACAAAATGGCACACAAGCAGGCAAAGTTGCTTGATTGTTTCAATACTGACGGAGCTAGAAAATGTTGTTACATTATGCAAATTATTTTGCTTGCATAGCAGTATTAAATCGTTTGTTTTGGCGGCCTCCTGCTGCGAGCCGTAATTTATTATAAATACAATATTTTTGTTGTGACTTACAATTTTTGCAATTTCTTTAAATGATAAATCCTTTTTTGCATTGCTAGAAAACGGCACAAGCAAGCAAAACCTCGCCTCAGCAAAATCAATTTGTACGCTTTCAAGGTCTATAATTTTTAAAGTATTTAATTTTAATTTATTTATCTCATCCACATGGGTTGAATTTACATAAATTTTAGATAGCTTCTCCGCCCCCTCAACCGAGCTGCTGTAAATAGATGGTAAATTTTGTTTTATATCATCTATACTTTTTTGCTGATTAAAAACAAAATTAAAAAGCCCCAAATTTCGCTCAACAATATTTGTTTTATAAGATATTTTGTATTTTTTGTTGTAAAAAATACTAGCAAGCCCCTCCCTTGCGCTGCCCCACGAAAATCCGTAAAGTGTTGTATTTTTGCCCCTCAGCAAGGCAGATACAATTGCCGATTTTAGTGTTCCTTGAAAATCTACAACTATATTATATTGGTTTTTTTTGCAAAGTTTTATTGTTTGCAAAATGCCTCCAAGCCCCTTTTTTGTTTTTTTTAGGGAGCGAATTGGAAGGGATATTATGTTGTTAATATTGGTGTTGCCTTTTATAACATCGGTAAAGGCACTATCGCAAAACCAGTCAATAGTGCATTCCTGCCCGTAAATTTGTTTTATAAGTTGTGGAATAAAGGATGCAAAAACCACATCCCCCAGCGAGGTTAGTTTTACGATGGCTATTTTCATAGAGGGCTAAGTCAAAATGTAATAAAATATAAATACACATTAAAAAAATATTTTGCAAGTTTTTATTAAGCTTTTGATAAAAAAGTTTTTAATAACAAATTAATATAGTAATCTTTTTATATAAATTTTGTGTTGTTAGTATCATTTTTTGTCGCTTACGACAAAAAATGATTTCGCTCGCCCTAGGCGGGCAAAGCCCGCCAGGGGGGCGAGGGCGAGCGAAAAAACAAAATAAAGCAATAAACTGGTGATAGCTAAAAAAAATTATCAAATCCTTTATTTTATTTGATAAAAACGGAGTTAATCAACATATTGACTTGGTAAAAAAACAATAGTGTATAACTTTTAAAAATATTATTATTAAATATTTTCTTGACATTAAACAAAAATAGCATTAAAAAAGACTTGCATTTAGAATTCTTGAGACTATATTAGTTAATGTCAAAATATCAAAATTTATAAATTATAATATGCAGATTCAAAATAGAACAAAAGAATTGATTGACTTAAAAAC
>JGI12421J11937_10001161_pt1 | contig 10608 bp, 9 predicted proteins | sample LakErihyJuly2011_2_FD_11937 | JGI IMG/M metagenome (IMG submission 11937)
TTCAAGTTGCGGTCTTATATCTTCACTTTCTAAATCTAACCAACCAACTACTGCACATACTTTTGGGTGAGAAATTGATAAATCCAGCAACTCTGGTGTTTCATCCACTAGTGGCACCGTTTGCACTATTACGGTGTAATTGATACTCGCTTTATCTAACTCTGGTTCAAGTTCATTCATTAAAATTGTACGAGAAATTGGCTTAAGTTCATCACCTTGCATCCAAGTTTGCGGGCGGACATTTAAATCCCAAATATGATGGTGTGAATCAATGCGCATGATTAGAGGATTCTACTCCGTACGCTAGCAATTAAATCTTCACATTCTTGCCAACTTTTGNTTGCCTTATCAACCCCACCAGATTCACTCCATTGCAACCTTTTTATCACTGCGGACTTCATTTCAATGAATTCAGCTCGATTGATAACCGCTCCGTCTAGCTTTGCACCAGAAGATTTAATGGGCTTATCGAAAAATATATCTGGCAAATCATCTGCTTCAGGGCTGACACCTAATCGGTGATTCATATCTCGCTGGATTAATAATCTGGCCAAACCTAGTTCAAATAATTCGTCCATGTTTATCTCTGTACCAGTTACAGCTTTAACTAGCGCTAAAATATCTGCACTCTGTAACTCTCTAGTAGGCGGTGCTGCATAAATACAAATACCGAGCGCATCTAGAGCTGACCAAAGTAACCAGAGATCAATAATGCTTTTTTCACGCCGTTTATCTAAAGTTCCTAGCGGCAGTCCACCTTTAGGTATCCCATACTCCATTCCAAACTCAACATGCCTGCTCCAAACCCATTCAGGATCAAAATCAATATCATGTTCAATTACGTCATATCTTGGACCGGATGGATTAAGCGCCATAGCTAGGAACAAGCCTTGATTACCTCGTCCGTCCCATGGCGGAATTGCCATTCCTTTGATCTGATTAAAGCCGCTTTTAAGTTTCTTAGCGGCAACTTTATTTACCATCTTCACTATAGATCTTTTCGATTTAATCTTCTCTTGAATTAGAAGAGCTGCCATATAAGTATGCTCAACTCCGACCTCATGGCAGTATGAGTTAAATTCAATTAATTTTTCAACATCGTCCTCACCATATTGTGAAAGCAGCGCAGTGATACTGAGTTGATGCTGACGGCCACCATCAATTGGCCCATCTTTAACAAGATATGACTTAAGACATTGCTGCGGACAACCTGGGCAACTGCTTGCGCCATCATCTTTTAAATATGGCAAAAAAGATTTTTGTTCAAAATTATCTACTGCCTTAGGTAGATCTCTACCAAAGTTATTTCCAGCCATGTAACCAGTCAAGGATTTGTTTGCCCAAATACCAAAACCCGGAGCATCATGCTCTGATTTGGTGAGCGGATTATTCTCAAGCCCTGCTATGTATTTATCTGTTACTTTTTTAACGCCAGGAGTTACCGACCTTTCCGCTACGCCTGCAATAGTTAGATACTTAATATTCATGCGGCCAAATACGGCGCCAATTCCTCCCTGAGATGTGGCAAAACCGTAATCGCTAACAACAGACGCACCTAGTGATTGTTTTTCGCCAAACTCACTTATTGCTAATGAAGTTAAAGTACTCTCACTTTTAATCTTATCTATAGTTTTCCACACTGAAAACCCCTTTAGCTTTTTAGCATTTGGAAAATTAAATTCTAAAAATCCCCGGTCTGTCAGCTCAATCCCGGTTAATGACTTTGCCCTATTGGTCAAAGCGATTGCATCTACGCCAATTGAATCAAGTGCGTTCGCAAGCCGTCCTTGAATTTTTGACTCAATTAAACCTCCAGATTGAGGAGAGATAGCAGAGATGATTGCATCTGAAAGTCCCACCCCATTTTTACCACCCAAAACTCCTCTTGAAATTACAACAAAATTTTCACCAGATACTTTTCCAGTAAGGGCAGCTAATAATGGCGTAGCGATAGGCATAAGCGGATTACCCAAATTGATCTCAATCTCATTATGTGAAAAATCGCTGAGGTCAATCAATACTACTTTTGCCATTTCACTCCTTATATATTTTCAAAATCATATAGGCTTTGCTCATTAATTAGAAGGGTCAGTGATGGCAAAAATAACTGGTTTTAAAACCTTAGATATTCGTTTTCCAACCTCAACTGAAAAGCATGGTTCTGATGCCATGAACCCCGATCCAGATTATTCTGCTGCATATTTAATTTTAGAAACTGATGATCCAAAATTTTCTGGGCATAGTTTAGTTTTTACGATTGGCCGTGGCAATGATTTGCAGTGTAATTCGATTGCGCAATTAGCCGAAACAGTAGTTGGCGAAGATCTTTTCACATTAGAGAAACGGATTGGTCAGATTGGTAAAGATTTAGTTAGAGATTCACAAATTCGTTGGCTAGGTCCGGAAAAAGGAATTCCGCATATGGCAGCCGGTGGCGTAGTAAATGCACTATGGGATTTGATCTGCAAAATTAATGGAAAACCGTTGTGGAAACAGTTGGCAGATATGTCGCCTGAAGCATTGGTAGATCTAATTGACTTTCGCCATATTTCAGATGCAATTACATCTGCTGAGGCACTTTCAATTTTACAAAAAGCTCAAAATGCAAGAGCAGCAAATGAAAAGGTTTTATTAGAAAAAGGTTTACCTGCTTATACAACTACTCCAGGTTGGCTTGGCTATAGCGATGAAACAATGATTCGTTTGGCTAAAGAGGCGGTAGCAGAGGGCTTCACATTAATAAAAATGAAGGTTGGAAGATCTCTTGAAAACGATATTCACAGACTAGAACTAGTTCGCAAGACTATTGGTAATGATATTCGTATGGCATGTGATGCCAATCAGGTATGGGATGTAAATGAGGCAATTACCTGGATTAAGGCAATTAGTCATGTAAATCTATTCTGGGTCGAAGAACCAACCTCACCTGATGACATCTTGGGTCATGCAACTATTGCCAAAGCAATTGCACCTACAAAAGTTGCAACTGGTGAGCATGTTCATAATCGAATTATGTTTAAGCAGATGTTGCAAGCCGGCTCTATGTCATTCCTGCAACTAGATGCAACTAGAACTGCTGGTGTGAATGAGAATGTTGCAATTATTGTTATGGCAGCAAAGTTTGGCGTTCCAGTTTGTCCCCATGCCGGCGGAGTTGGACTATGTGAAATGGTCGCTCATCTAGCAATGTTCGATTCAGTGGCAGTTACTGGCCACCACGATAAGCGAGTTGTTGAGTTTGTGGATCACCTACATGAACATTTTGTCATTCCAACCCAAATTAAAAATGCTTCCTATGTTGCCCCACTTACGCCAGGAGCTGGCGCTGAAATTAAAGCTCAATCGCTAATCGATTATGACTACGCAACTGGTTCTGTTTGGAAATCTAGAAAATAAAGACAATTAAAAAAGGGGCCTAGCAAAAGCTAGGCCCCTTTTGATCATTTAATGATCAGAGATTGCTATTAGTCGTATAGAACTGCAGCAATGTCTGCTTCATCAATGTTGGTCTTGTCATACCATTTGAAACCAGTGTCAATCAACTTAGGCAATGTCTCGCCTGCGATTGCTTTCACAGCAGCTTCAATACACTTGGTACCAATTCCGATTGGATCTTGAGTAATTGCACCAGCCATGGATCCATCACGGATCGCATCTCTTTGTGCTTTACCTGAGTCATAACCAATGATCATGATCTTTCCAACCTTCTTAGACTCCTTAACACCATTTAGAACACCAATTGCTGAACCCTCATTAGCTCCGAAGAAGCCTTTGATATCTGGGTTAGAAGCAATGATTGCCTTTGTGATGTCTGTTGACTTAAGTTGGTCTCCACCGCCGTATTGGGTAGAAACGATCTTAATGTCTGGGTACTTGCTGTTGATTTGATCAGTGAATCCCTTTACGCGGTCAATGCCGGTACGAGATGTTTGATCGTGAGCAACGATTGCAACTTTACCCTTGTTACCAATTAATGCAGCCATCTTGTCTGCAGCAAGTGCAGCGGATGCAACTGAATCAGTAGCAGCAGTAGTTACAGGGATATCACTATCTACACCTGAGTCAAAGCCAATAATTGGGATATTCGCAGCCTTAGCCTCTTCTAGTAGTGAGTTAGCAGCCTTTGAGTCTAGAGCGGCAAAGCAGATAGCAGCTGGCTTCTTGGCAAGTACTGCCTGAAGTTGCTCAAGTTGCTTGTCTACTTGTGACTCATTCTCTGGGCCTTCATATGTCATTGTTACGTTATTAGCTTCCGCAGCATTTGTGGCACCCAGTTGAACTGCTTGCCAGAATTGATGCTGGAAACCCTTAGAAATGATCGCTACATATGGCTTGTCGCCAGATGCACTATCACTGCTTGAAGAACAACCAGTCAAAACTAGAGCCATTGCTGATGCAATGATCCCTACTTTATGAATTGCTTTCACGGTATTTCCTTTCCTTACCTAGTTGATTCGAATTTACGTACTACTCGAATCTATTTTTCTCCGGATGTTTGTCGGGCAGAGGACACAGCCTCACGCTTACGACGAACGATATCGAGGTAAACAGCTAGAACCACGATGGTTCCCGTTACCACTGTTTGCCATTCTTGCGGTACTGAAAGTACGCGCAGACCATTTGTTAAAGTTGAAATTACAAGTGCGCCAATTACGGTTCCGATGATCTTTCCTTCACCTCCACGTAGTGATGTACCACCGATAACCACAGCAGCAATTGCTTCTAATTCATAACCCATTCCTAGTGAAGGCTGGGCAGAGTTAAGGCGTGCTGAAATTAATACGCCAGCTAGACCTGCGGTTGCACCACCAAATACATAAACCCAAATCTTCCATTTATCAACATTTACACCAGAAAGTCGGGCTGCCTCTTCATTTGAGCCAAGGGCGAAGGTGTAGCGACCAAACGTAGTTTTAGTTAAAAGCAGATGGGCTAGAAAAGAAACAAGAAAGAAGATTAAAACTATATTGGGGATTTCTAAGACCGGAATAATTGAACCCATTGCAATTTCATTAAACCTTGGTGTGTCATTAAAGTAAATTGGCTTAAGACCAGATGCAACCAGAGCTAAGCCTTTTGCGATGTAAAGAGTTCCAAGAGTTGCAATAAATGGCGGAATTTTTAGCCGAGCGATAAGCCAACCATTTAAAGCACCGCCAGCTGTACCGGTAAGAATTCCAACAATAATTCCTAACCAGATTGGCAGCTCCCAGTTGGTAATAATTATTCCAGTTGCAACTGCTGATACCGTCATCATTGTTCCAACAGATAGATCAATTCCACCGGTGATAATTACAAATGTCGCACCCAGCGCCAGAACACCATTTACAGTAGTCGCCAGCAGGATACCGTTGACATTTGCAATTGTTAGGAAGTTTTCAGAGGCGATCGAGAAGAAAATAATCATGATAACCAGGGAGCCAAAAGCTAATACTCGCTGAATCGCATCTGACCTAATCTTGGTAAGACTAGATAATTTAACTCTTGGCACTATTTTCCCCTAACTAATTTCTCATCGTGGCAAGTGCCATGATGCTCTCTTGATTTGCCTCTTTATTTAACAATTCACCAGTAATTCTGCCTTCACACATAACCACAATTCGATGACTCATTCTTAAGATCTCAGGCAACTCGGAGGAGATCATTACGATCGACTTGCCTTGATCAATCAGATCATTCATAAGCTTATAAATTTCACTCTTTGCCCCAACATCTATGCCTCTAGTTGGTTCATCGAAAATAATTATTTCAGAGTCAGCGGTTAACCACTTACCAATAGCTACTTTTTGTTGGTTGCCACCAGAAAGATTGCTTACTCGCTGTTTTGTTGAAGGAGTTCTAATTGAAAGATCTTTAACTTGCTTTTCGGCTGCTAATTGAATTTTTCGACTATTTGTTAAACCAAAGCGGGCAAAGCGCTTAAAAACTCCAAGTACTGTGTTTGCCTCAATATCTAATGGGAGAGCTAACGCAAGTAATTTTCGATCCTCTGATAAGTATCCAAGTCCATACTCAACTGCATCTTGTGGCCTGCTTATTCGAACTTTTTTTCCATGTATTAAAATCTCCCCACTTATTAATTTGTCTGCACCAAAAATAGTTCGCAATACCTCAGTTCGCCCAGCTCCAACTAGACCAGCAAATCCTAAAATTTCACCCTTATGAAGTTTAAATGAAACATTTCTTACAAATCGACCATTATTTAAATTCTTTGCTTCAAGCACCACTGGCTGACTCTTACCACTTGGTATATGAGGTGCTTCCTGGAAAATTGTTCGACCAACCATGAGTGAAATAATTTTATCTACGGTTGCATCTTTGGTATTCAAAGTATCAACATACTTACCATCACGCATTACGGTGATTCGATCGGAAATTTGTTTCAACTCTTCAAGGCGGTGTGAGATATGAACAATTCCAACACCTTTATCTCTTAGGCCTCTAATAATTCTAAATAATTCATCAACTTCATTGTTGGTAAGAGCTGCAGTTGGTTCATCCATAATCAACACCTTTGAATTAAATGAGAGCGCCTTAACAATTTCAACCATTTGTTGCTGCGCTACTGATAATCCTTCAACTTTTCGATTTGGATCAAGATCTAGGTGTATCTGAGCAAATAATTTCTCTGTCTCTTTGACTAGTCCACCATCATTTAGTATAAATTTAAATTTTCTTGGCTCTCGACCAATGTATATATTTTGAGCAATAGTTAAATCTGGCATTAAATTTAATTCTTGATGGATAATGCTGATACCCAAGTCTTGGGCACTTCTTGGCCCGTGCAAATGGATTTCTTTGCCATCTAATAAAATTTTTCCAGAATCTTTAGTGGCAATGCCACATAAAATTTTCACTAGTGTGGATTTTCCAGCACCATTTTCGCCAACTAGTGCGTGTACTTCACCAGATTTCAATTCAAAATGAGCATTATCAAGAGCTAATACACCTGGATAGCGTTTGGAGATACCCTCCATGCTGATCAATTGTTGAGCCAAGGCCACCTCATTCAAAATTCTCCAGGGTAGTATCCGCCTATCTTTACCTCGTTCTTGGCTACTTACAAGAAATTGAGGTTAAAAAGCGATAACTTTTTTGTGATTGCAACTACTGGTTTATCCACAGCACCAGTGGTTTGATTACCGCATGAAAGCGGTCTCAATTCTCTCTGCCGGCAAAATTGAATTAGTCGATCTGCCTGATCCGACCCCAAGCAACTCTGAAGTTGTTGTTGAGGTAGCCGCAGTCGGTATTTGCGGAACTGATCTTCATATTTTTGAAGGTGAGTTTGCACCAAAACTACCAATCGTACCCGGCCATGAAATGAGTGGCACGGTGGTTGCAATTGGTAAAGATGTTACGGAAATTAAAGTAGGAGACGCAGTAGCGGTGGATCCATCACTGCACTGCGGTGAATGTTTTTATTGCAGAAGAGCCCGTGGAAATCTTTGTGAAAACTGGAATGCACTAGGCGTTACTTTTCCAGGTGCTGCTGCACAATTCTTACTTGCACCCAAGAAAAATATTCATAAATTACCAAAAGGTATTGATTTAAAATCTGCTGCTTTAATCGAACCACTATCTTGTGCGGTAAGAGGCTTTGATCAATTACCAAGAAATCCTGGTTCACATTATTTAATCTATGGATCAGGAACTATGGGTTTAATGATGGCAGAGATGGCCAGAGTAAATGGCGCAGCAAGTGTTTCAATTGTGGATTTAAATCCAGATAAGTTAGCAACCGCAAAAATTTTAGGGTTTACTAATTTATCAAAATCAGCTGATGAGTTTGATCAACCCAAGGGATTTGATGTGGTCATAGATTGCACGGGGGTAATAGCTGCAATTAAAGATGGCCTAAAGCATGTGATGCCAGGCGGAACATTCTTACAATTTGGTGTGGCAAATGAGGGCGCAAAGGTTGAGATTGAACCGTTTTGGATCTATAACAAAGAAATAACTATTGTCGGCTCCATGGCGGTGCTGCACTCCTTCGACCGAGCAGTTGAGTTATTTGCTGGTGGGGTTTTAAATGCTGATGTAATGATCTCTGATCGCTACTCACTTGATAAGTATGCTGATGCATTAGCGGCATTTAAATCTGGCAAAGGGCGCAAAACTATTGTGCTGCCAAACGGATAGTTATGAAGGCAGTTCTTCTCTCAGCGATTAATCAGATTGCCGTTAACCAACAGCCAATTCCAGCAGTTTCACCGAGTAAATCAGTTGTAAAGGTACTTGCCTGTGGAATTTGCGGAACTGATCGACATATTTATAAGGGTGAGTATCCATCTGCAAAACCAGTGATCTTAGGACATGAGTTTGGTGGGGTAATTGAAGAGGTTGCAGCAGGTTCTAAGTTTTCAAAAGGTGATTTAGTCTCGGTAGATCCAAATATTGTTTGTGGTGAATGCACTGATTGCAAAGCTGGCCGGACTGCATTTTGTCCAACACTTACCGCATTGGGAGTCAATATTGATGGCGGTCTTGCCGAGTATGTACTGGTGCCAGATTCTCAAATATATAAAGTTAGTAATGATTTAAACCCACTTCACTTAGCATTTATCGAACCAACTGCTTGTTGCATTCGGGGTATGGATATTGCAGATTTAACGGGGGGTGAGAAGGTTGTAGTTTTGGGCGGAGGAGTTATGGGTCAAATTGTGGTCCAACTTGCTAAATTAGCTGGTGCATCACAAATAACAATGGTTACCAGACAAAAAACGCGTCGCGATCTAGCAGTTACTTTAGGTGCAACAGATTCAGTTGATCCAGCCGATAAAGATTATGCCCAGAAGATGGATAAGTATGATGTGGCTTTCGAGTGTGCTGGTGCGGTAGAGACATTTAATTCTGCGCAAATAATTGTTCGTAGGGGAGGATCAATTATTGTATTAGGCCTTACTCCGGAAAAGACTTATGTAGATTTTAATCCATTTCAATTGGTGATTAAAGAGCTACGCATTGTTGGGTCATTTTTAAATCCACTAACGCAACGAAGAGCAGCTGATTTAATTGATGCCGGCAAACTTAAGTTAGATCCACTTATCTCAAAGGTTTTATCTCTTGATGAGGTTCCAGCGATCCTAAATCAACCACCTGCAGATGGTGATATTAAATATATTGTTAAGCCTTAATTAAGTATTGGCATCTTCAAACTTAAGAATTGCAATTACACGCTAAGCAGTCTCAGCCAGGGTGTTATCACATGTTTCAGGTGGATTTTTGACCAAGTCTCCGATTTGAGAATAAAGCTCTGATACTTGAGTCTGATCATTATTATTAATCGCCTCTGGAAACTTAACTAAAATTGCTGAGGCTTTAAAGCTCCAAGCAGCAACTTTGGCATCTTGACTCTGTTTAGCTAATTTAAATAAACCTGCTGCTGCATACTTGGTATTTTTAATTATTAATTCTCGTATTTTTGTTGGATCAGTAATCTCATTTGAAATTGTCACTGAAGCTATTTCAGCAATAATTGTTGCACAATCCTTTGACCGAGGCGGATTCCATGAATCACCTATCTGGCTTCGCTGATCAACATCCAAAGATTGAAAATCTTGCTTGGAATCTAGGTTTGATGACTGGGTATTGGATTCAACAGCCCAAAAAACAAGGATGGTGACTAAAGTTATAATAAGTGGAATTATAATTTTTAATTTTGAATTCATACTTATTAAAACTATTTTGTAATTGAATTTGGTTCAAGTTGAGCACAGGCTTCTAATGCACTAGCTCGAGCTGATTCAAAATTTGATCCCGTTTCATCTAATAATTTGCTAGTTTCATCTTCCAGGCAACTTTTGTATTTAGCCTGTTCAGGAGAAATAGCTGGATCTGATTTTGTACAAGCAGTAGTTAGAGATAATACAAGGAGCGCTAAATAAATAAGTACCTTAGAGTGCATGAGAAATATTGTACAACTTGAATCTATTTTTGCCACTTTTATTGAGATTTTCACTTGACTATGGCTAGACGGAAGTGATTTTTGTTAATTAATAAGGATTGATCAGTATTAACGGCTTAGAGTCAATTGCTCAATCTCAGCCGCTCCAATTCCACAGCAACCACCAATAAATTCAGCGCCGCAATCTTGCCACTGCTTAATTAACTTAGCGTCAAACCCAGACTCACTGCTGCCAATCCACTCCTTCTTTGCCGCATCCCAAACCCGGCCTGAATTTGGATAAACCACATAGGGTTTTTTACTGTTGGCAGAGCGTAATAAATCGGTAATAAATTCAGGGGCGGTGCAGTTAATACCAACTGCCATTGCAGCCTCTGCGATCGCAACCGCCTCTGCAAATGTTTGCCCGGCATTAGTTTGATTACCCTGCCTGCAGGAGTAGGAGATCCAAAATGGAATGGGGCAATCACTTAGTAGTTCAAGCAATACTTCAACTTCAAAGGTGTCTGGCATGGTTTCAAGTGCTAAGTAATCTGGTGAGGTTGAAATTAATAACTCAAGCCTTCTGGCATGAAAATCTTTTAGGACAGATTTTGTTACTCCGTAATTACCTTTGTACTCAGAGCCATCTGCCAGGGATGCTCCATATGGACCAACCGAGGCAGCCACCTTCACCGCCTTGCCACTTTGATCAACTGCAT
>JGI12421J11937_10001162_pt1 | contig 10593 bp, 10 predicted proteins | sample LakErihyJuly2011_2_FD_11937 | JGI IMG/M metagenome (IMG submission 11937)
GGAGCACCATCAGCACCAACACCACCACACTGGGTGACATAACTTGCAGTTGCGCACTGTGGTGCAGCGTTAGCTGCAGTTGGTGCACCGACTACTAATGTTCCAGCAAGTGCTGTAACAGCAAGTACTGAGACGATACGTGATTTAAGTGAGATTTTCATGATTAGAGTCCCTTCGCAGGCATTGCTGGGCGCTTGTATGTTGATTCAACAACAGGGCCCGTAGCTGAATCGGTTGTGTAGACGGTGTACTTACCACCATCAGGTGTCAATGCACCAGTAGGTCCATAAGTTCCAACCCAGTAACCAGTTGCACCAACATGTGATGTGCTTGAGTAACCGAGTGGAGTTAGGAATGGACTAGCAAAGGTTGAACCCTTTGTCTCGATGGCATTCATCAAACTCTTACGTGTCAGATTTGTACCAGCTGCCTTAAGTGCTTGAACTGCTAGGAAGGCGTTTGACATACCTGCAACAACGTTATTGTCGAAGGTCTGTGTTGGCTGAGCTGCAGCGTAAATTCCCTGGAACAACTTGATGTACTCATCTGTTGTATCCGTTGGAGCCGGAGCAAATGAGAAGCCCTTTGCACCGTTGAGAAGTGGCACATAGTTCTTGCTTGTTGCTGCAATTGTTGTTGCATCGCCACCGACTGAACCTAAGACCCACTGGGTCCTAAATCCTGCACCGTAAGCATTTGCAAGCGCTGCAGTCGAAGCAGATGAGACACCGAAGAGAACAGTAACTTCTGCTCCAGCAGTCTTAAGCTTTGAGATCCAGCCAGCACCTGTTGCAGGTAGTGACTGTGAACCTGATGCGTAAGGAATGTATGTATCAAATGTCAGACCTGCTGTCTTAAAACCAGCGAGTGCATCGCGACCGAAGTCATCATCCTGATAGATGATTGCAATCTTCTTGCCTGCATATGTTTCCTTGACGTACTTGGCCATAATCTTTGCTTCCATTTGATATGAAGGCAAGATTGAGAATGTTGTTGGGTATGCCTTTTTGTCAGCAAAACCGCTCCAGCCTGTATTAACAAAGAGTGAAGGAATTCCGCGCTTTGAAAGTTGTGTTGACGCGGTAAGTGCCTTGGTGCTCGCTGTTCCAAGCGTTCCCACTAGTGCGAAAACCTTGTCGCGAAGAATTAATTCATTCGCCTTGGCTACTGCAGTTGTTGGGATGTACTGGTCATCCTTGCTCACAAGTGTGATCTTGCGACCATTGACTCCACCATTTGTATTGACGTAATCGAAGTACGCCTTCATTGCACCTGGGATCTTGTTATATCCAGGAGAAGCGATACCTGTCAGTGGTGAAGTAATACCCAACTTAATTGTTGTGGCACTTATGCCGGGATCTCCCATTTTTGGGTTAAACGCTTGTGCAGGAACAGTAGCTAATGTGAGAGCTGCAATTGCAAGCACCGCAGAAGTTGCTATCAACTTCCGACGATTGATTCTGATCATTTGATTCCTTCCATCGAGGGCCCTTACGGGATTTTTCTTACTTCTTTACTACTTGTTTACTCTTTGTTTACTTCTTCTTCACTTCTTCTGCGTTGACCAGGTCTTGCTACCAACACGTACTGAAATCTCGACCGGGCTATGCGAAGAGTGTTCTCTCTTCGCACGCTTAGCGTGTAACTGTTCTACCGGTCCATTCGGAACGAAGAGAACAGTCAAGATCAGTAACGCGCTCACCAACAATCCTGGCAAGTTCGTGGTGATTGTCTCTGAGCCGTAGCGATTGGCTATCGCTAGGGCGATCTCAGGGATGGCCACCAGAGTCACTGAGCCAATCATGACGCCTCCGAGGGTAGTTACGCCAGAGAGAACTGCGCCTGTCGCAAGAGAAAATGAGAGCGCAAGCGGGAAAACACCGGGTGAGGCCAGGCTAATTGTCATCGCCAGGAGGGCTCCCGCCAGGCCGGCAAGGCCTGCGCTTATCGTGAAGGCTAGAACCTTATTACGCCCCACGTGGATGCCGGCAAGTTCTGCGGCGACATCGTTGCTTCGCACCGCACGCCAGCCACGGCCGTATCTGGAATTGAGAATATTTCGTAACCAATAGAGAGTAATGAGAGCAACGCTCCAACAGATCCAGAAGAACCATTTGTACTGCGTGAAATCTTCTCCAAGGGATGCTGGAGGTAATCCGATATCAAAAGATATACCTTGTTCGCCACCGAAGATTGAGAATTGGTTTGCAATAGATGGCAATCCGATTGCCAATGCAAGAGTTGTTCCCGCTAAATATGGACCACTCAATCGTGCGGCCGCTANTCCTAAGAGCGCTCCGCCTATTGCTGCAGCCAAAACTGCTACAACAAATGTTAACCAGATTGGCGCATCAAAATGAAGTCGAGCTAGTGCTGCTGCAAAACCGCCGATAGCCAGAAATGCTCCATGGCCAAGTGAAACTTGACCTGAATATCCAATTAAGAGAATCAGAGATGCGATACCAATTGCATAAATTGCAACAGTTGCACCTTGATAAACACGGAGTTCATCAAGACGATTACTAATTAGGAAAAGAATGTATCCAAAGAAGATAAAGGTAATGATTGGATGTTTCTTAAGCACGGCGACCTGCCTTCGAACCTAAGAATCCTTGCGGACGTATAATTAATACCAAGAGCAAGAGTAAGAATGCAACGATAAAGACAAGTGCTCCACTTATATAGATTTGAACTGCAGCAAGAACTAATCCAAGAATGAGTGCTCCAAGGACCGCACCCGGAAGTGATTCAAGTCCACCAATAACTGCTGCAACAAATCCAAAAACCAGTAGCAAACTAAATTCAAGTGACTCAGGTGAGAGCGCACCTGTTCCATTTACTGTCTGCAAGATTCCCGCAGCAGCGCCTGCAGCTCCTGCAATCGCCCAACCCAATGTTCGGATTCCGGATACTCGAATACCAGCAAGCTGAGCTATCTCTGGAGCATAAGCAGATGCGCGCAAAGCAAGTCCAATATTTGTTCGCTGGAAAACAATACTCACGATGATCATGAGCGCAATTACAAAGAGAAGAACAAAGAGACTCATAGGGCTCATGACGATCGTCATGTCACCAAATGTGTAACCAACTTTCGAAAGTGGAGCTTCAAGCTGCACATCTGCGTGGCCCCAGATAAATCCGATACCTGCACGAATTAATCCGAGGAGTCCAAGAGTTGCGATAATCGGTGCAATTGCTGTAATTGCTCCCTGGCTACTGTGTTTTTGTAGCGTGCGCATCAAGACAAACTCAATAAATGCACTAAAGGCAGCGCCAAGGATCATCGCAAGCGGTAGAGCAATCCAGAAATTACCAACTCGTGCCACTAATTCGTAACCAATATAAGCAGATAAGAGCGCCATTCCAGCTTGCGCAAAGTTAATAACTCGAGTGGATCGCCAAACAAGAACCATCGAAATTGCCATTAGTGAATAAATGGAGGCGGCACTGATTCCAATCAAGACCATATCTAGAAATTGATTCATGGCGCCCCCTAGAATCCCAAGTAAGCAGCGCGAACTGCTGGATCGGCGATGAGGTCAGATGCTTTTCCACTTGCTGCAATACTTCCGAGATTAAGTACAACGCCAGAATCAGCGATCTTCAGCGCTCCCATTGCATTTTGTTCAACGAGAATCACAGTCACACCCATTGAATCAACTATCTGTCGAATCGATTGAAAGATCTGTTCGATAACAAGTGGGGCTAAACCAAGTGAGGGTTCATCTAGAAGAAGAAGTGCAGGGCGTGACATATATGCACGGCCAATTGCAAGCATCTGTCGCTCGCCACCTGAGAGAGTGTCAGCAGGTTGCTTACGGCGTTCTCCAAGTCGAGGAAAGAGGTTAAAAACTTCTTCTTTAGTTGCCTTAGCTTCAATGCGATTGCGACGCCAGAGCGCTCCTAGATCAAGGTTTTCTTCGACCGTTAATTGTGCAATAACAGATTTGCCTTCTGAAACATGAGAGACGCCATGCCTAACATGGTGCTCTGGTTTTCCATGCAAGAGGTTGTGATCTAGCCAGGTAGCAGTGCCGTTTTCAGCGCCCTTTAATCCTGAGAGCGTGCGCATCAAGGTTGTCTTACCTGCGCCATTGGATCCTATGACGGCTGCTAACTGACCTTTTTCAACTGAGAATGAAATGTTATCGATCGCGCGAATAGCTCCGTGGGCAACAGTGAGGTTATTAATCTTAAGCATCATGCCACCCCGGTTCCGAGGTATGCAGCAATCACTGCTGGGTCACGTCGAACCTTTTCAGCGTCACCACTTGCAATAACTTCACCAAAGTTCAAAACATAAAGCCGATCGCAAACACTCATAACAACATCCATATGGTGCTCAACAATTAAGATCGACATGGTTGCGGTTAGGTTGCGGATTAAATTATTCATCCATTCGATATCTTGCGGACCAAGGCCACCTGCAGGTTCATCTAACATCAAGATTTTTGGTTCAGAGACGAGTGCGCGAGCGATCGCAACTCTCTTAGTATCTGGATATGCCAAAGTATCGGCTCGGCGATTGGCTAAGGTGCCAGCGTAAACACGATCTAGTGCGCGCATCGCTTTATCGCGCAATATTTCCTCTTCGCGCTTATTCGTCCCTAAGGCTGCCGATATCAAACCAGTCTTGGCTAACTTCTGTGCACCAACCATGACATTTTCCAAAACAGTTAACTCAGGAAATAGCCCAACGCCTTGCAGTGTGCGAGAAATTCCAAGATCAACTAATTCATCTGTGCGTGGCCAATTGCGTTTCTTGCCGCCAAATTCAAAGGTTCCAGAATCTGGAGTTACTAATCCGCAGATAGCGTTAAAGAGAGTTGTCTTGCCAGCACCATTTGGGCCGATAACACCGACGACTTCGTTGGGGCGCAGTTCTAAATGAACATCATGAAGTGCCTTGAGTCCGCCGAAGGAGATGCTTACCCCTTTTGCGTGCAACATCGCCTCGCTCATAATTCGTAGATTCTAGGCACACGCGGGCCAATTCTGGTGACAATCTCGTAATTAATTGTGCCAGATGCGACACCCCAATCATCTGCCGTGTACTCACCGTTGGTGCCAGTGCTAAAAATAGTTACCCAATCCCCTGATTGGGCCGTTGTTTCGGCGCCCAAATCAACTACGAATTGATCCATTGATACCCGGCCAATAATCGGCGCACGTTTGCCGTTGAAGAATATGCCCGCTCCTTTAGCGATGCGAGGAATTCCGTCGGCATATCCCATTGCAACTACGCCAAGTGTTGTATCAGATTTTGTTTTTTCAGTTGCGCCATAACCAACAGGGGAACCGGCTGGCACAGCTTTTACCAAATGTAATTTAGCCCGCAAAGTCATGGCAGGTTTTAGACCCAATGATTGCGAAGTTCCTAAATTATTTAAATCTGGAGTTAGGCCATACATAGCAATTCCCGTGCGCACCATGTCGAAAGCTGATGATTGATCAACCAACGTTGCTGCCGAATTAGAAAGGTGGCGAATTAAATTTGTATATCCAAAAGAATCTAGATTGGCCACCATCTTTTTAAAACGATTTACTTGTTCTAAATTCTGAGCTTGCCCTGGTTCATCAGCACGCGCAAAGTGAGAAAAAATTCCCACAATTTCAACGCCCTGCAAATGATCGAGATCAATCTCGCTCCATTCAGATAAAAAACCACCGCGAGTCATTCCGGTATCGACTTCTAGATGAACACGTGGGCGTTTAGAACCTTTAAGTGCTCTGATCTCATCAAGTGCTTTAATTGATGAAACGGCAAGATCAATATCTTTATCGACAGCGCTCTGAAAATCAGAACCAGGTGGCACTAGCCAAGCCAAGATCGGTGCAGTTATTCCCGCGGCACGGAGCGCAATCGCTTCCTCTAACAAAGCAACGCCTAACCAAGTTGCTCCACCATCAAGTGCCGCTTTTGCCACTGGAACAAGGCCATGGCCATAAGCATCAGCTTTAACAACTGCCATTAGATCAACGCTGGCTTTTGCCTTAAGGGTTGCCACGTTTGATTTGATTGCAGATAAATTAATAACTGCTTCTGCGCGATTTGTCATCGCTCAACCACAACCATGGCAGATGCGATTCCCGCATCGTGTGAAAGGGATAAGTGCACAGTTGCACCATCTATTAACTCGGCGATTTCACCGCGGAAGAGAAAATCTGGCTTGCCACTTTCATGGTTGATGACTTCAGCCTCATGCCAATTAAGTCCGTGACCTGTATTAAGCGCCTTAGCCAACGCCTCTTTTGCAGCAAAGCGCGCAGCAAGTGAGGCAATTGGTTTTAAAGATTCGGCTGGAGTAAATAACTTCTCACGCAAAGCTGGAGTTCGTTCTAGGGATTCGGCAAAACGCGCGATATCAACGACATCAATACCGATTCCATCGATCATGGGCTTTAGTGTAATTGGGGTTAAGAGAGTTGGCTATTAGATGGCCAGTAACGATCAATAGCGATAATCAAGACCAATAAGGCAGCACCAACAAATAGACCGCCCAATAAATCTGAGAACCAATGTGTATCTCGTATTAGTGAGACTGTGCATACCGTCAAACTAATTGCAGCAACGCCTGCGCTAGCTAATCGGCCACGATAGCGATCAACATGTGCATACCGATAAATTAGATATGCCAGGACTCCCCATGTTAGAAGGGCATTCGATGCATGTCCACTTGGATAAGACATTCCACCAAAGTGCAACAAATCGATACCAACTTTTGGCTTAGTGCGCCCTAACCAAAATTTAAAAAAACCGACAACAATATTTAGTGAGATGACCGAAAGAATCGCAAGGTTTAATGGGCGCCAAGTTTTAAATCTGCGCGCGATATAAAACGCTGCAAGTAATAGCGCACTCGCTGTAACACCACGTAGTCCCAAATCATCTAAGCGGCGAATAATAAATCCACTGACGCCACGAAATTCGGGGCGCTCTAAGCCATGGATCCACTTATCAATTTCAATCAGTGGGCCGTTAATAAGAACTTGGTGGGTAATTAAAAGGAAGCCAGCAAACAAAATGGCCGACCAGCGAAAGGCTCTAACCATCTGCGCGCGGCGTGTGTCGAGTACTGCAGTCATCTTTATTCGACCGTAACTGATTTAGCTAAATTGCGTGGCTGGTCAACATCATTGCCACGTGCGATAGCCATTTCATATGCAAAGACTTGCAGTGGAACAGTTGCCAAAATTGGTTGGAAAAGTGGTGAGCATGCGGGAATACGAATGATGTGATCGGCGCCAACAACATCAGCTCCTTCGTGGGCAATAACAATCACACGCGCACCGCGAGCTTTAACCTCTTGGATATTGCTAAGCATCTTTTCATCGAGTGAGTGATCGCTGCCAGATGGCAATATTGCAATAACTGGTGTCCCTTTCACTTCATCAATTAGGGCAATTGATCCGTGCTTAAGTTCGCCGCCAGCAAATCCTTCAGCGTGGATATAGGCCAACTCTTTAAGCTTTAGCGCACCTTCTAACACAACTGGATAACCAATATTGCGTCCGATAAATAAAACAGTCTCGGACTTTGCAAAGCCACGAGTTAACTCGCGTAGTGGTTCTACAGTTTCCAATATCTGTTCAATTTTGCCAGGCAGCTCAAGCATCTCGTTATAGAGATCGTGCACTTGCTCATCACTTAACTCACCACGTACTTGAGCCAAGTGCAGGCCAATTAAGTCAACTGCAACGATCTGGGTAAGAAGTGCCTTGGTCGATGCAACAGCAATTTCTGGTCCAGCATGTGTGTAAAGCACCGCATCTGATTCGCGTGGGATTGTTGAACTATTGGTATTACAAATCGCTAACACCCGCGCACCCGCTGCTTTGGCATGGCGGATAGCCATCAAGGTATCCATCGTTTCACCGGATTGCGAAATTGCGATAACCAAAGTCTGCGAATCAATAATTGGATCGCGGTAGCGATATTCGCTGGCAATTTCTACTTCTACTGAAATCTTTGCCCATTTTTCGATGACATATTTAGCGATCATGCCTGCGTGATAAGCGGTGCCACATGCGATTACGACAATTTTCTTAAGCGCCTTTATTTCAGCATCAGACATATGCAGCTCATCTAGTTCGATCTTTCCGTTATCGGATAGTCGACCAATTAGCGTGTCGGCAACGGCCTTAGGTTGTTCGAAGATTTCCTTCAGCATGAAGTGTGAGTAGCCACCTTTTTGCGCAGAGGCTGAATCCCAAGTAATTGTGTATTCCTTCGGCGCTACAGATTTACCAGCCAAATCGATAATGCTGATTCCCTGTGGGTTCATGGTGATGATTTCATCTTGGCCAAGTTCGACCGCACGCTTGGTGTAATCAATAAAGGCTGCAACATCGGATGCCATAAAGTTTTCACCATCGCCTAAGCCCACGACAAGTGGTGAATTGCGACGAACGCCAACAATTGTTTCGGGTGCATCGGCATGTACTGCCACCAAAGTAAATGAACCACGCAAGCAACTGACCGCTTCACGCATTGCCTGCGTTAGATCTCCTTTATGGGCTTTGCGTAAGTCTGAAAGTAAATGCGCAACCGATTCAGTATCGGTATCGGATGAGAAAGAATGGCCGCGCGATTGCAGCTCGGCTTTTAACTCAGAGTAATTTTCGATAATTCCATTATGGATAACTGCAAGCTTGCCTTCGTTATCAACATGCGGATGCGCATTGCGATCTGTTGGTCCGCCATGTGTTGCCCAACGTGTATGCCCAATTCCTGAATGAACGACCGGCATATTTGCAGGCAGTGCACCTTCTAGGTTAACTAATTTGCCAGCGCGCTTTTCAATAAATAAAGCACCAGATGTTCCAAGTGCGATGCCGGCCGAATCGTAACCGCGATATTCCAGGCGACGTAGACCTTCAATAAGCGGGGTAATTGCAGACTGTGGCCCTGTGTAACCCACAATTCCGCACACTTTAATTACCCCAGCTCTGCTTCAACGACCTTTACTAGGTCATTTGCGATTTCGTTCGCTAGGTTATCACTCTGCGCCTCAACCATCACGCGGACAAGCGGTTCAGTGCCAGATGCTCTCAATAAAACGCGCCCTTGATCACCAAGTTTTGCCTCGGCTGCTTTAACTGCCGCTTTGATTGCTTGTGAACTATCAAGCTTTTCTTTTGCCACGTTCTTAACATTTATAAGTACTTGGGGAAAGCGCACCATTGCAGATGCTAGATCTTGCAGAGTCTTTCCTGATTTAACAACTTCTTGTGCCAGCGCCAGTGCCGTCAAAGTTCCATCACCGGTCGTTGCGAATTCGCGCATGATCAAATGGCCAGATTGTTCCCCACCAAGTGAGAAGCCCTTTTCAATTAACTTTTCTAATACATATCGATCACCAACTGCTGTTGTTTCAACGTTTATGCCAGCTTCTTTCATGGCGTGGAAGAAACCTAAATTACTCATAACAGTTGCGACGATGGTATTTGATGTGAGCGCGCCACTGGCTTTGAATCCACGAGCCAAAATAGTCATGATTACATCGCCATCTACTTCATTGCCTTGGGCATCAACGGCTAATACGCGATCGGCATCGCCATCGTGTGCAATTCCAAAATCGGCGCCTTCGCGCAAGACCGCGGTGCGCACTTGATGTAAATGAGTTGAGCCACAGTCATCATTAATATTCCAACCATTTGGAGCATCAAAGATGGCAATAACTTCGGCGCCGGCGCGACGGTATGCCTCAGGTGCCACAACTGAAGAAGCGCCATTTGCGCAGTCGACAACAATCTTTAAACCTTTAAGTGGAGTCGTAACCGATGCAAGTAAGTGCTTTAAATATCGCTCAGCAGCAGTGTCATCATTGATGGCTCGTCCAACGTTGCCACCCGTTGGGCGCTCCCATGGTTCACCGATACGCGCTTCGATAGCCGCTTCGATTGCATCATCTAACTTTCCGCCGCCGCGTGAGAATAATTTAATTCCATTATCTGGAGCTGGGTTATGTGATGCTGAAATCATTACGCCAAGATCAGCGCCGGATTCGGCAACTAAGTGTGCAATTGCTGGAGTTGGTAGAACGCCAACGCGATAAACATCAACACCGGCACTTGTTAAACCAGCAACGACAGCAGCTTCTAGAAATTCCCCGGATGCACGCGAATCTTGACCGACAACAGCCTTAGGACGATGTGATTTATCAGGATTAGTTTCAACAAGAATATGTGCGGCAGCAACGGCGACATCGAGTGCTAGTTCAGCAGTTAAATCACGATTGGCTAAGCCACGTATTCCATCTGTTCCAAAGAGTGCCACGTTGGGGCGGCCTTCGAAATTAACGCTTGCTGTATTGCGAACGCTTACGGGCCTTCTTTAGGCCGTACTTCTTGCGCTCGATAACACGTGCATCACGCTTTAGGAATCCAGCCTTCTTAAGCGCTGGGCGGTGTGCTTCAACATCGATTTCGTTAAGTGAACGTGCCACGCCTAAGCGAAGTGCGCCAGCTTGACCAGATACTCCGCCACCGTTGATACGTGCAAAAACATCGTATTGGTTTTCTGCAGCAACTGTGCGGAAAGGCTCTGAAACTAATTGTTGGTGAACTTTATTTGGGAAGTAATTCTCAAGT
>JGI12421J11937_10001163_pt1 | contig 10588 bp, 9 predicted proteins | sample LakErihyJuly2011_2_FD_11937 | JGI IMG/M metagenome (IMG submission 11937)
GAGAAACCCGTCATGCTGGTAGCTCGGACGCTGCGCACTCCCGCCAGACCTTGTAGGTTGGCCGACAGTGGGTAGGTGATCTGGTCCTCGACCTCCTGAACACCCCGGCCCGCCCAGTCGGCGAAGACGGTGACTTGGTTTTCACTCAGGTCCGGTATGGCGTCGACCGGAGTCCGGTACACGGCCCGTATTCCCAACGCGACGAGCATCAAGGTGCCGCAAAGCACGAGGAAGCGCTGGCGCAGAGAGGCTTCGATGAGGCGAGCGATCACGGCTTCTCCTTCAGTTCGAGACCACAATCGATCATCTCAGCCCCGAAGAACGGGTTGCGGACCTCCGCGCGTTTCTGCAACCAGCCCGCCCGTTTGGGAGCCGATGGAATCGCGCGATCGACCATCGGGCATTCGAAGGCACGGACTCCCGCCTCCCATCCTTGACGGTGGGTCCACCGGGCTAGGTCTACGGTGGTCCGTGATTGGTCGAGAAACCATTTCCGGGCCTCCGCAAGACTAGAAGGAGGCGTGGCAACCGGTGGAACGGAAACCGATGCGATGGATTTTTGGAGAGTTTCTGGAAGGCTTGAATCTGGCAGGGTGGCCCATTGGCGGAGTGCTTCCTGACGAGGTGGAATACGTCTTAGGATTTCTTGAAAAACCTCCAACTGATCCGAAGCGAGCGCTTCGGACAAGTCGGCCGAGAGTTGCAGAAACCCCGCCAAGGGAAGTGGTGCGGGAGATCGACTTAGTAAGGTTGATGAAGCCTGGGAATTAGATTTATCGCCACTGTCGCCACTGTCGTCACTGCCGCCGCTTTGGAGTTGGGATTGCGCATCGATGAGGAAGGCCGCCTGGGTCACCACGCGTTCTCCAGGTTTTAGGCCATCCAGCACTTCGGCCAAGTGGTCGCCAATGCGGCCGATGCGAACCTTCCGGGACTCATAGGCCCCGGCGCCGAGGCTTAAGTAGACCACCGGTTGCCCCCCGTTCCACAGGAGGGCGCTGCGCGGCAGGGTGCGTGCGGTTTCGACGCAGGCGATCTCGGCCATGGCGGTTACCCGGTGGAGCAACCGTCTGCGGGGGCCATCGGCTGTCTCCTCGATCGGATTGGGAACCTCAACGCGCACTCGGGTGCTCCGGGTCATCGGGTCGAAGTTCGGATCAATGAAACTCACCTGGCCGGTGATCACTCCGCCGTTCCAGGAAGCGGTGGTGATGCGGGCCGATTGGCCCACCCGGAGCCATTGGCGGTCTGACTCGTAAGCTGTGAGTTGCACCCACATGGTGGAGAAATCCGCCGTCTCAAAGAGGCGTTGCCCTTCGGTGACGTACTGGCCCTCGTACACCTGTTTGAGCACCACCGTGCCATCGGCTGGAATCATGAGCTCGCTGGTCAGGGCGCTGGGAGACTTGTCCTTCAGCGCATCGATTTGCCCCGGAGTCAGGCCCATTTGAATTAAGCGCTGTCGGGCGGAGGCCAGGATCGGGGTCAGGTCGGTTGAGGCGCCGACGGGTTCCAGGTGCGGCTGTTTGCTGAGGGCCACGTACTCGCGCTCTGCGGTGAGCAAACTCGGAGAATAAAGGGTCAGCAGGGGGTCCCCTGCTCGAATTTCTTGACCCACCCGGTTGACCGCCAGGCGCTCAATACGCCCGGCCACGGAAGCTGAAATCATCCGGTGGCGGGTGTCGTTGTCTTCTAGGGTCCCCGAGAGCCGCAGGTTGCGGATGAGGGGGGATTCGGAAACCTCACTGGTTTCGAGGTGGATCAATTGAATCGAATTAGTTCCGAGAACGACGACGGGTCCCTCTGCAGCTGCTCCAGAATCCCCCTCATAAACCGGGGTCAATTCCATGCCACAAATAGTGCATCGTCCGGGCTGGTCAGACCGTATCCACGGATGCATCGGCGACTGGTAGAACCGCACGGATCGTGGACGCGAGGGGGCCACACCTATTGGTTGGGAAACCGTGGATGTCTGGGGAAGATCCCTATGGGACCGGAGGACCCAGAATCCGGCACCGGTCAGGAGACCAGCGACGAAGACAGCCAACAGCAGCAGGCGAGAGGTTTTCATGGAGCAGGAGAAGGACTGGAAAGCGGTGAAGGGAATTTGGGCAAATCGTGCCAACCGCAGAGCAGGAGTAGTTCGGCGATGGCAGACCATTGTTCGGCGATGGCGGTGGCCTGATTAGATTGTGCGTCAAGCCATTGCCGACGCAGATCCAGTGTGTCTCGCAATTCACCAGGACCGGCACTCAAGGCCGCGGTGGCGGTGTCCAGGGCGGTGCGGATACGCGGCAGGAGAGTCTCCTCTGCCAGTTCGGCCCGGATGCGGGCGCTTTCGATACGGGTCAACCAATGATGAATCTCCAGGGTGACCTCTGCCTCCAGATTGGCCACATCGCGGTGTGAGGCCTCAAGTCGGAGGCGATCCCGGGTGAGGTCCTTGCGGTATTGGTCTCCGTTGAACCAGGGAAGGGAGAGCGACAGCGTGGCCGCCCCGTTCCTCAGACCGCCATCTCCCGAGTACTGCCGAGAATCTAGACCCAGCGACAGGTTGGGTCGCCGGGAGCGTCGGGTGGCATCGACCCGGGCGGAGGCTTCGTCGCTGAACTTTCGAGCCACCCGCAACTGGGGTTCTGCAGCGAGAGCGCGGCGCGGCCAATCGTGTTGATAGGTAATGGGTGCGGCTTTGGACGGCAGTTCCCAAGGCCCGACTGCGCGGTCGATGGGGTGTCCCAAGACACGATTAATACGCGCCGCGGCATTCTGAGCATCGATGCGCAGCAGCCTGAGCCGCGTCTCAGATTGGGACAATTCGTTGCGGACTTGGAGGAGCAGCGCGGAGGTAACTCCACCGGACGCGTGGCGTGCCTCCAGGGTGTTGAGGATTCGGCGTATCCAAACTTGATCGGCCTCAGCCAGATCCATGCTGCGATGGAGTAAGGCCATTTCCAGGAGTCGTTCCATGAGGTCTCGCTGGAGTATGGCAATTCGGGTCTCGGCCATTTCCCGGGCGGTCTTGGCCTCGGCATCGGCGACGGCACGGGCCGCAGTTTCCTTGCCGAAGACGGGCAGCGTCTGGGTGATTCCGAGGGCGAGATCGCCCTCCTCTGAAGCCTGGGCTCCTCGGGAGGTGAAGCCGAGGCCTCCAGCTCTGAGAGTTGGATCGGCCCACTGCCGCGTGGCTTCGGCCTGGGCCTTGGCAGCATCGGCCCGCAGTTCCAAGGCTTGCAGGCCGGGGTGACGGTCCGGGATGGATTCGGCCAATTGGTGGACGGCCAACGGCGTGACGACCTCGGCACGGCAGTGCCAGGCCACCAGAAGGCCGACGACCCAACCGCCGATTTGGTTCGGTAGCCGGAAAAGGACAGGCGAAGAATTCATGGATGGAACCAACGGGAGATCTGGGGCAGGACTGAAGCGCTGGGCGCTTTCTTGGTCTTGGGAAGCACCGACAGGGGATGCCTGAAACAGGAATTCCGTCTGCGGCTGAGTTCAGAAGGTCGTTCGTGGAACGGCCTTTAGCTCCGGATGCCTGATGGTGATCAGACCGGATTCAGGGATCGATCAGACTCCGATGGGGGGCGCCAGGCTTCGGAGCCCGGACCCGAGGATCACCGAGGGCTCAAAGCCGGCATCCCATCGGGGAACGGCCTGATCTGACATGCGAGGTCGGACTGCGGCTGTCCGATGATGCCAGGAAAAAACGGCAGCCCCGCAGAATTCGGAGCCAGAACTGCTTTGTGGAAACGGAAGAATGAGCGGAGCCCACGTCGGAGGCTCCAAATTGAGCGTCCCCTGGATCACCGCCTGGGGAGAGCACGGGTTGGCCGGAGACGGGGATTTGGAATTGTTGGATTCCGGGTCTTGGGATGCGTTATGGGGACGTGAGGCCGAATGCGCGGTCACGTCGGTTTGTATCCGCTGTGAGGGCTTGGACCGTGCGCAGCAGCTGTGGGAAGATTTGGTGGCTCCCGTGGGGGACTGCCAACTGCCGCTCAAAACCCCATGGCAATGGGCCACGCAGAACGATTGGGACACCAGCCAAACCCAGAGCATCATCGCCGCAAATGCGCGGAAATGTCTCGGTCGGTGGGTGGTCGCCAATTTCATGACAAAGACCACATATCGGCCTTTATACCAGCAGCGTCAAGGCTCCTCAGGTCAGGATATTATTGAATGAGGAAATTGTGAATGAAGCCGCAGTGGGAGCAGATGAAGGTATTGGCAATGCTTTCCTGCCATTCCGGTTGCATGCCCGCTGGACTGGCGGTTTCGAGACGTATGCGCCGACGGTGAAACTGCTCACGCGTGCACTGGTGGCAGCGCAAATGATGTCCATCAATCTCGATCCGGGTGGGTTCGGCGTGCAGCAATTTCATGGGGATGTCCCGACTGTAGGTGAGGATGGATGAAAATTCTAAACTTTAAGATGAATCCACGTGATGACAGCCTTCGCTTTTCTAAGTGAGCTGCAGCATAAGAGGACTTGATCCGCGGAGCTGCTTCGGACTTCATCGGTGAGGGTCGCCTGATAAAAGTTTTCGAGCGGCAAAGTTCGTCGGGGCGTTGGTTTTCCGAATCACTGTCTTATGGTACGTTTGAAGGACATCGCTGCGGTGGCTGGAGTCTCGGTCATGACGGTGTCCAAGGCGCTGCGCGACAAGCCGGACTTGTCCGTTGGCACCAAGTTGCGNATTCAAGCGTTGGCGCAACAAATGGGCTATGTGCCCGACGCCTCGGCCAGCGGTTTAAGGAATCGCAAGACCCGCCTCTTGGGGTTGGTCATTCCGGCCCCAACCGATCCGGTCTACTCGCGCGTGCTGTTGGCCTTGGAGAGTATGGCCTATGAACGCGGGTTCGACCTGCTGTTGGCTCATTCGTTGGGCCAAGTAGATCGCGAAGATTCGGTGATCCGGCGTTTTATGTCTCGCCGTGTGGACGGTATTTTTATTGCTCCGGTTTATCGGATGGAATCCACGGCTCCGATTTTTGAGGATCTCCTCAAACAGGGCATTCCCACCGTCCTGCTGGGCCAGCGGGCTCCCTTTTGCCAACAGTTTGTCAACGTCGAGACGGATGATCTCGGTGCCTCTGAAGCGGTCACGCGGCATCTGATCTCGTTGGGACATCGTCGGATTGCCTTCTTTGCGGGCCCGACCCATTCACCTTGGGCGCAGGAGCGGATCGAGGGTTACCGTCGGGGATTGCGCGATGCGGGAATTCCTGTGGAAGACCGTCTGGTGTTCCATGCCGGTTCCACCCTAGAGGAGGGCGCTTCAGCGGCCCTGCAGTACATCCAGGAAAACCCCGAAGCCACAGCGATCCAAGGTGTGAACGACTTGGTAGCCATCGGGGCCGCGGATACCTTGCTCAACCAAGGAGTCCGCATTCCTCAGGACCTGAGTGTGGCTGGGTTTGGCAATGTTTTGGTCAGCGAATTCTTTCGCGTACCGCTGACGACCGTTCGCCAACCCAAGCTTCGCTTAGGTTCGGTGGCCATGGAACTGATGCGCAAACTGCTGGAGGGTGAGCGCCCGGCCTCGGTGCGCATTCCTGCTGAATTGGCATTCAGGGCCAGCACTGGGCCAGCACCGGTGCGGTAGCGGGGGGGCTTTAGTCGAGGAGGGGGTTGGCGGCGGTCGCTGAGCCGATTCCACTCACCACGAGCCCCGATGTCCACCATCCCCGGAATAGGTCCAATAGATGTCCCGCATCTGCTTGATGGGTTTCCACTGGACCGAACCATCTAAGGGAGCGACGTGACCACCAACGGATCCTGCCTGTCGTGCCGTCAACGGGTTCGTGATCGGATAAATATAAACCGAGCCATTCCGCCGTATCGGCCCTGTTTTCCCATGAGGAGCAGTCACCCAATTGTACCCACCATTCCCATTCGCGGCCCAACTGTTTATGTCTGAAAAGAGGAGCAAGGGCTCATTGAGCGCATTCGTGTTGCTCTTCAGGGCGACCGGGTTGTCCGTCAACTTCAGCGGTGCCGTCCAACCCGCTGCCTCGGGCATCACTCGTCCCCCATGGTAGTGATACCCAATATAGTACCCTATGCCGGTCTGGTATCGCCCCGTCTTGTTGTCTGTAATTCCAGGCAATGACATTGGATAGACATTGGGACAATCAAACACCTTGTCTCCAAACTGATTGCTAATCGTCGTGTACATCACCGTCGCAATGCTGAGCAGGAAGGAATCGCCGCCATCCCGAACGCCCGTGAACATCCGGTCATTGTAATCCAATGCGTAGACATGCGTCGCCAAACCCAGTTGGCGGAGGTTGCTGATGCAATTAGCACGTTTGCCCCGCTCCTTAGCACTGGCCAATGTGGGCAACAACATGGAGGCAAGAATCGCAATGATGGCAATCACCACCAGGAGTTCGATGAGGGTAAACCCCTCGGAAACTGGGCGCGCAAAGGGAGAGCGCCTCTGGACGTGGTGAAAACCTTTCATGGGAGTACTTGACGCTCGCGGGCCGAGTAGGGACGGCCGGTTTCCCAGCCGTCCCTCTCGCAGAACCAGACTATCAATAGGGATTTGCTTATCGCGCTCCGCGGTTATAGCGGCGCCTTTGTTGGTAATCAGTGACGATAGCGACTTAGTTGGACTTGACCTTGTAGAATCGGGCGGGTCCGGTAAAAGACGAAACCGTGAGGGGGCTGGCGCCCGTTTCATTGGAGTACGTTCCATTCAGGCTATCAGCACTCTGGAGTGTCCCTCCGGAATAGGTGATAGTGAGGCCAGTGTTGCTTCGGTCGATGGCAATCTTGGGCGGAGTGGTGGGCTTACCGATGGCGTAATCGATGGTGTTCAGAAGCAGCGTCTTGCCGTCCTCGGTTAGAAAACCAAGCTCGGGTGTCCAGTTGGCAACCAAGCTGGCGGCCTGGCCGAAAAACAGTCCGATTCGTTTATTCGGAACGGTGCTTCCATCCACCAACTTGTCACCCTTTTCGTAAACGAAAAGGGTGGGGTAGGTGCCATCTGATAGGGTGCTAGCAATCACATCGGCGTCGGCCGACGGCTTGCCGTAGTTGAAGCTGTACGGAGTATTGTACACCTTGGCTTTGGCCGGGAGGCCTTTGGCCATGGGATGCGCGGCATTACGAATGTAGAGTGAATCGACTGCATCCTTGAGGCTCGCTGGCTGGTCGTTTTCGGTTCGCCCTGTGTTCCCAAAGAAGGAGAACTCATTCGAAAAGTCCGCCGGATGCTGGGTCCACTCCGCATTGTCCCACATGTAGGCTTCCGCTGATATGACTGGGATATTGGAATCGCGGAGAATGAATTTTTGGACGGCAGGATCCCCAATCGGCTCCAGCACGGATCCCGAACCGATCGTTTCGGAAATGAATACCACATCCTGCCCTACGATGGCGTTGCGCATTTCATCCGGTGGCCCGCCCGATTGAAATACTGTCACCGTATACCCCTTGGCTTGAAGCAGAGCAATCAATGCCGGATCTGAATTGATCGGAGACGCGGAGGAAGATGTCATGAAGAGAACCTTCCCGGACGATTTCTGATTCTCGTCATAACCGAAGATGATTTCCCCGGTGCCGGCATGAGACAACCGTCCGTTGCCATCAATGATGAACGGATGGTTTTCGGTGTCCGTGCGCCAAACTTGAGCGGCCTTATCTTCGGCCGAGAGTGTAGCCATGTAATCGGCATCCACTCCCTTGTAGCGTTGGCGATTTGCCCAAAAATACTGAATTTCTAGATCTTGGCTTCGGGATTTGTCCCCATTAGCTCCGGGGCCTTTCTTGTCGTCGTCATCGAGTCCGATGTTGAAACCCATCCGGTATCCGTTGCGCAGTTTGTTACCGGCCGTTGGACTCTCAAACATCCGCTTGTGGAAACGGGCCTCCATCTGCCAACCGCCGGTGACGGCAGCGCCCTTACCGAAAACATCCCCACTGGCTCCGTATTTCCAGTCGACCTCATTAGCCCACGCCTGGCTTCCTTTGGCTCCAGCGTTCTCATCCCATGCGGAAAACCGACCCTGGAAGTTGACGTAGCTGTGGCCGCCGACCGGATCTTTTGAACTGTCGGTGTTGTTGTCGAAGCCGTCTGCCAGCGCGTCGGTCACAATTTCAATGGCATCGTCCTTCCAGAAACTTCCATTTGGATCATCGCTATTGACGACGTCGTCCTGGGCCTTGATGCCGACATAGAGGTAGTTGTCGTCATGGGCTAGCCAAAAGGTAAAGTTGGAGTCTTGTGCATTGTCCCAAGCCCGATCCTCTGGCCAGTTCAGGATCCAGGCGCTCACCCCGGGTGTCACCGTCACTCCGGTAAAGCCGCCGTACTCATTGAGGCCCAACGTTCCGTCGGCCTTGACCGAGTCATTCGCCACCTTGGGAACCATAAGGGTGGTTCTCGCCTTTTCTGACCAGGGCCCTGCCGCGGTGGGGTCGAGCGCTGCGAGGTCAAGGGCCTGTGAAAATGCGACGCAGGGAAGTAGCATTGCTGCAGTCGCGATTTGAATTTTTTGTGTTTTTTTCATTTGTTTTTTGAGTAATCAAAACCAAACCCCTCTAGGTGCTACGGAAGCGGCAATGTGGAGATCATTGCTGCAATATACTTGCGGGGAGGTTCTCAACGTTTTGAAAAGCTGAAGGTTTTGTCAAGTCAAAAAATAAAATGCCGACGGGGTTTTCCAGAGCCAATTTATCTGGATTTGGGGAGGAGGTAGTGACCCTGTGGCGTTGCAGGTTTTGGTTGCCTTGGATGAGCCGTGGCGTGCCGGAGGCCCCCTTGAAGGGCTGATCTCTGCGTCTGTCCCGCTACGGGCTGCCACCCAGTCGTAGCGCCCGAGCGTCATCTTTGTCGGGCCGCACACGACCTTCTGCGTCAGTTCCTCGAGGGTGGGGTCGATGCAACTCGCGTGGATGCGATAGATCACTACGACATACGCACCGTCGCGCTGCTTGCGGAAGAAGTCTCGATAAGGACGACCGGTCCGGCCGGAGCGTTTTGGCTTAGCGCCACCGTTGGGTTTTCAGCCAAGCCAGCAAGTCCGCGGTCCACACGTGAGGGTTCTCGAAGGTGGGAGGCTTGGCACCGAGTCCGATTCCGTGGGGTTTTCCATCGTAGAGGTGCAATTCGAAGGGAACCTTGTGCTGCCGACAGGCGGTGGCGAAGGACATCGAGTTTTCGATGGGTACCGCCGCGTCATCCCGCAATGACCAGATGAAAACCGGTGGAGTTGTGGTGGTGACTCGGTTTTCGTTCGAAAGATCTTCGATCAATTCAGCCGAAGGGTTCTCTCCCAAGAGATTGCGACGGGAGCCCGCGTGGCTGAAGGGCCCCATGGAGATGACTGCATAGCACAGAACGCCCAGATTTGGACGGCTGCTCATGCGCTCCACCAGGTCGGACGACTGGGCATCGCCTCCGTCATGGTGAGTGAGGAGCGTGGAGGCCAAGTGCCCTCCGGCACTGCTTCCCATAATCCCAATCCGGTCGGGATCCACCCCCCATTCCGCGGCATGGGCCCGGACCCAACGCACGGCTCGGGCTGCATCCTGAAGCATCGAAGGGTGTCGGTACCCCTGGCTGCCGAGCCGGTATTTGACGACAAATCCATGCACGCCCTCTCGGTTCAGGAACAGTGCATAATCTCGGCCCTCGTGGCCTGCTAAGCCTCCGTAACCCCCTCCAGGCAAGATAACCATGGCGGGCTGAGCTTGTGAGGTTCGGGCGGCCGGGTAGGTGGTGAGGGTCGGGATATCGGCGTCGTTGGTTCCCCGGGATCCGGGGACCGCCCCAGCAGGCCAGAGGGGCAGGGTGACGGAATCGGCGCGGAGCAAGCCCAAGATCAGGGAAGCGCCCACCAAGAACGGGAAGAGGGACATATCGCCGCTCATTTTGACCAAGTCTGAGTGGGAAGGAATCACAATTCCATTCACCGCGTCGGGACTGAGTTAGCCCAAGAAATCCCGTTCCCCAGGCCGTACCACCAACACCGGACAGGAGGCGTGACGGACGATCTTCTCAGCCACACTTCCCATGAGCATGTGTCTCAAACCGGTGCGGCCATGGGTAGTGACCACTAATAAATCAATGCCCAGTTCTGAGACAACACTCACCACTTCATGCCAGGGTCGACCGACACGGATGAGCACCTCGGTCTGGTGCGCCGAATCCATACTGGAGGCTCTCTCCAGCAATTGTCGGCGCGCGGCATCCACCTGAAGGGCTTCATCTTCTGGAGAGTATGCGGGTATATAGCCGTATTCAGGGGGCAAAACCATGGGCTCGAGGACGTGGAGAAGGGTCACCCGACTCTGGAAGGTCGATGCAAATGCATCGGCATATTCGATCGCCTTCTTGGAGGCGGCAGAGAAATCGGTTGGCACCAGGATGTGCCGAGGATGCACACGGCCGACAGGCTCGAGTGGCAATGGATTGACGGCCGACTGCCCGGTGGACGGAGGGACCAAGAGGTGTGTGGCAGCGGTGTCCGGTGGGCTGGCTTGAGTGTGTGGTTTTTTCATGGATGGGTCGGATTGATGCCTCGTTATCGGACGGTCACGCAGCAATTGATGCCGCCAAAGGGGTTGGAGACGGTG
>JGI12421J11937_10001170_pt1 | contig 10578 bp, 7 predicted proteins | sample LakErihyJuly2011_2_FD_11937 | JGI IMG/M metagenome (IMG submission 11937)
CAATAAGTTCATAAAGGCCAAGATCAAACTTAGTAAACCGGTTAATGCCCAAAATCTTTCCCAAACCCAAGTTGAACCAAACATGGTTGCAATGCCAATTGGACCTTGCACCGATTTGCGGGGATCGATTTTTCCACTTACCAATTTCTTTAATCCTGTGATGTTATCACTTAATGCCTCACTCGCTTTGCTAGAACCGGCAGGAATCGCAGCGACAAATGAGTAGTCAATGTTCTCTAAATTCTTGAAATAATATACTTGTTGGAAGAATCCAAGTGTACCGTCTTTGCTTACAGTAACAGCAATGCTTAAGGTGTCAGCACCTCTTAATACACTTAAATTTGTTTTCTTTCCTGCATAATTAACAATGCGTTCTTTGTATTCGTGGTACCATTCAACAGCGGTATCGTTTAAGCCAATTACTTGGTCGTTCTTTTTTAAACCAGCTTTTGCGGCTTCAAATCCAGGAGCAACACTATCGACGATACACGGCATGCGCAAATCGAAAAGCGAATTTTTCTTATCCGAAATTTGGTCAATGATATTGTCTGGTAAAGTCAATTTAATGGACTGTCCGTCGCGCTTTACATCGTAATAATTACCTGAATTTAAAAACACAGATGGTTTTTTAATTTCGTCGATATATTTAGCAGGAACGCCATTTACACCCAAAATAACATCACCGTCTTTTAAGCCGATATTGCGTCCAACTTCTTGTGCGTGTATGCCATATTTTACTTCACTTAATGGAAGTTTTGATTCGCCATAATACCAAGTTGCGAGTATAAAAATAAGAAAACCTAAAACAAAGTTTACGGTCACACCGCCAATCATAACGATTAGTCTTTGCCATGCTGGTTTGCTTCTGAACTCCCATGGCTCAGCCGCTTTTTTTAATTGCTCTGTATCCATGCTTTCATCCACCATACCAGCAATTTTTACATAGCCACCAAGCGGCAACCAACCAATCCCATACTCGGTGTCACCGCGTTTGAAACTAAACAGCTTAAATCCCCACGCATCAAAGAAAAGATAGAATTTTTCTACTTTAATGCCAAACATTCTCGCTGCTACGAAATGTCCTAATTCGTGTAAGGTAACCAAAATTGCTAATGCCAGAATAATCTGACTTGCCATAATCAATGCGTCCATGATAATAAAGTTGCGAAGATAATCAATTTAATGGAATAAGGGAAGGTGTTTAACGGGTAAATCAAGTAGCTAGGCGAATAGTGGGGAGTAGTTGTTAAATGTTGAGTTGAGAAATTGAGAAATCGATAAATTGATTTTCATTAAGGAAATGATGTCTCAAGGGTGTTTTTTACCCTGAAGTTTTGAATTTCATGTTTCTTAAATTAATTAGAATTACTGAAACCATTGCTTTGGCTTCACTCTTGCTTCTTATTTGTGCGCCTAACCTCGCCCTCTGTCTCCGCTTCGCTTCGGCTTTGTGGCCAGAGCGCCACAAGAGCTACACGGCGGTCTTCGGGGCGCGAGATCGAGTACTGTTTATTTTTAACGGTAACATGTTGTTGGTATCACCACCACCAACGCCTTAATATCAGGAAACCGGTAGTTGTTTAAGATAGTAAAATATTAGGGTCTTTATTTTGATGAAAATTTTATCTTCATTGTTTGATTTAATTTTAATAAATCTACTTAATAAATTAGTTTCATTTTTTTAACTAAGTCTTTGGTGTTTTTATTTTTGAAAACGTTCTATAATTCTGTTTTTGATTTTTGTTTCTTTAGGCTCATTGAGTCTTGGTTTGACTCTTAATTGAATTTCTCCAATAAATCTTAATCCAATTCCAAAATGAGAACAAAGGTTAGTTAACCTAAGAACTCGTTCTTCAAATTCCGGCATTTTAGGTTTTTTGCAAACAAATAGAACATAATGGGAGAATAACAAATAACTGCAACATTGAGCAAACCCAATGAGTTCTGCGTTGTTATCTAAATCTTTTTTTACTTCGACAGAAACCACTTGAAATTCATCGTAGCCTTGCGGCTGGTTAATGCCAACCAAATCCGGGTTAGAAAACTTAGATTTACTATCCAAGAACCTCTCACCTGATATTTGATATTTAAATTTATTTCCATCAATAATATATTTCGTTAACCAATCGTTAACTTCATTATATAAATCTTTTTCCTTTTCTGTATTTAAATTTTTTGCATTTAAAGGGTATTTATTCAAATATTTATCATTTTTAGAATTATCTACACTATAATTTTTCTCTTGACTCAATTTGCTAATAAAAGTTTTTTCTTGGTTTTTTGTTTCTTTTTTTGACAACCAATAAAACGTTGTATTTGAAATTTTCTTTGATTTTAAAATTTCTGCTTCATGTTTTTTGAGATTCTTAATTGTTCTGTCGATATTAGTTCTGTTTAGTTTTCTGCGTTTGTTTTTATTTACAATTTCAAGGATTTCATTAACACTCACAGATGTATTCACGTTAGATTTTAATAATAGAGAAATAACTTCCTCAGATCCATTGGATGAAATAGTTCTTGAGTCGATTTCATACCCATCAACTTTAGTATATTTATTGTTCATTCTTGGTTTATGAATTTTGAGATTTTGACGAAAATGCCGAATTCAATTACCAATCAGATTTAGTTTCTATGTTTAAATTTGATTTAATGTAAGTTTCAATTGAGTTTATAGTATCTTCAATATCTAATTTGTATTGAATAATTCCAGTAGCCCATTTCTGCTTATAATTAAAGTTACTTGGTTTTGGGTTATAGATAATCATACTATCCTCAAAATAATTTTTAAGATATATTGATTTGGACGGGACGGATGGTATGAGTGTAACACCTATATATTCTGCAGGTTTAAAGGCATTGCCATAGTCATAAGCTCGAACTCTAACTTTATTGTCTTTAAATTCAATTACCAAATTAACATGAAACTTAACAATCACTACTGTAGAAGTTATATAAGTGAGAGTTATCTGCTCATTAGTCTTGCCTGTTTTAACTTCATTGTAATTTACAAAATTTTGACCTCCCCAATTTTCAAATTTGGTCATTAAATCAACTAATTTAATAGAATCAAATTTTAAGATTCTCTCAGACACAAGGTTAGTAGATGAATTTTGAAATATACTTTGTAGGTATAGTGTGTCTTTTTCTGCTGCTTTAACTTCGTTTGTGCAAAATGATAATGCAATAAGAAGTATAGATAATGTTGTTTTCATTTTTTTTGATAAGTTTGATTTAATTTCTAAAGAATCATGTGTTCCTCTGCTGAGTACAAATATATTATTTTAAAAATTAACATGATTAGTTTACTGCCATTTATTAATTTTATGAATGAGTAATTTGATAGGATTTGTTACTTATTTGTTACCCATAAAAACACAAAAGCCTCACTATCAGTGAGATAATGAGGCTATGTTGTACCCAGGGCGGGACTTGAACCCGCACAGCCGTGAAGCCACAGGATTTTAAGTCCTGCGTGTCTACCGATTCCACCACCTGGGCATATTTCCGTCCCATTCTAAAGAATGAAGGAAATAAAAAAAGCCCATGGTTTGGGCTTTTTGGAGCGAGAAACGAGGCTCGAACTCGCGACCTCAACCTTGGCAAGGTTGCGCTCTACCAACTGAGCTATTCTCGCAATTTTTAAAGAACTTTTCTTTCTGTTTAGGGGTGCAAATATAGAAAAAAAATTAAATTTGCTCCAAGAAATTTTTTTAATATTTTTATTTATGCAACATTTTATCTCTTATTGGGAAAAGTCGGTACTGCTCAAGCCCTTTGATTTTACTATACTTGGCGCCGGTTTGATAGGTAAACAAATTGCCATAAAAATCAAGCGAAAATTTCCTTCAGCAAGGGTTGCAATGGTCGATAAAATGCCAATTTCTTATGGTGCCTCCACCCGAAATGCGGGGTTTGCATGCTTTGGAAGCGTCTCAGAAATCGTCGATGACTTTAAAAGAAGTCCACAAAATGAAGTTTATAATCTCATCCAAAAGCGTTTTGCCGGAATTCAACAGCTCAAACAGGAATTTGGTGAAGCCAGTATCGGTTTTGAAGCAAAGGGAAGTTTTGAGGTTTTTCAATCACAGGCTGATTTTCAAGTTGCAGAATCCCAATACCAAGAAATAAACTCTGAATTGAATGCGCGTTACGGATACAAACAGGTCTTTAATCTGCAAAGTGCCGATAATCTTAAAATGAATTTTGGCCCAAGCACCATTTACAATCCTTATGAAGGTATGCTGAATTCTGGCTTGCTCAACCAAACCGTTAACAGCCTTGCCCATACTTTAGATATTATTCCTTTGTATGGTCTGAACATAGTTTCTTACCACGCTTCTCAAAATGGCTATACCTTAGTGTCTGATTCTGGCATGGAAATACAAACCAATCAACTCATTATCGCCAACAATGCCTTTGCCAAAGATTTATTGCCTCAAGAAGACATTGAACCTGCAAGGGGGCAGATTGTTATCACCAAACCAATTGACAATCTTCCTTTTGATGGCATCTTCCACGCCGATAAAGGCTACATCTATTTCAGACGAATTGACGACCGCATACTCATTGGAGGGGGAAGAAACTATTTTTACCACCAAGAAAATTCCTTTGATATGCAAGGTTCGGATAACCTAAAGGATTTCTTGACCAATTATATTAAGGAATGGATACTACCCAATACCCCTTTCGAAATCGATATGCACTGGAGCGGTATTATGGGAATGGGGAAACAGAAGTTGCCGATAGTCAAGAAAGTTGACGAACATCTAGGTATCTGTGTGCGCATGAGCGGTATGGGTGTGGCGCTTGGTCCTGTGCTCAGCGATGAAGTGCTTGCTTGGTATTAAACTGCTTTACATCGGTACTTCCATTAACAATACTTCCGCATCGCTGTCGGCTAATATCTCTATTTCTGAAAGTTCCCAAAGTCCCAGCCCATCTCTGTCGTTTAGTTCCTGTCCATTAACAGTCAACTTGCCACTTAATACAAATAGATAAACCCCATTTCCTTCTTTTTTAAGGGCGTAAGTTTGTACATTGCCTTTGTCTAATTGTGCAATATGAAACCAAGCGTCTTGCTGTATCCAAACGCCCGCATCGTCTGCATTGGGCGATAAGATTTGTTGCAGTTTGTTTTTTCGGTCTTCAAGGTTGAGCGTTATTTGATCATACCTCGGTTTTACATCTTTCTTGTTTGGGAATATCCAAATTTGCAAGAATTTAACTTCTTGGTCTTTATTCTTGTTGTATTCGCTGTGTCTGATGCCTGTTCCTGCGCTCATCACCTGAATGTCGCCATTGCGAATAACGGTTGTGTTGCCCATACTGTCTTGGTGCTCCAAATCGCCCTTCAATGGAATGGAAATGATCTCCATGTTCTCGTGCGGGTGGGTACCAAAGCCCATGCCTGCCGCTACGGTATCATCGTTAAGCACCCTTAAAACACCGAAATGCATGCGCTCAGGGTTGTAGTAATTGGCGAAACTAAAAGTATGAAAACTTTGCAACCATCCATGGTTGGCATTGCCTCGGCTGTCTGCAGAATGGTAAACGTTTTTTGACATATTGTTGGGTGTTGAATTTCTATACAAAATTGATAAAATAAAGTTTCACTTTTGTTAAACTGGATTAATAAATTTTTGCCCATCGCTTTAAGCCTCTTTTTCCAATCTGTAAAATTTAAGTATCTTCGCTCCATGCAAACGCATCCGCTGAATGACATAAAGAAATCATTGCTCACCTTGGAGCCGCATGAGTTAACGGCGCTCTGTTTGCGTTTGGCTAAATACAAAAAAGAAAACAAAGAGCTTTTGGCTTATTTGCTTTTTGAAAGCAAAGACGAAGCACAATATATTGAGGATCTGAAATTAGAAATCGATGCCTTCTTCGATGAGCTAAAGTTTTTCGGCGCCTACCATTACACCAAACAAATTCGAAAAATTTTGAGACTCGTTGCCAAGCACATTAAATATTCCTCAACGCCTGCTACCGAGGTTGAATTGCTCGTGTATTTTTGCCAACGTCTACAAAAACTCATAGTGGGCAAACATCCAATCACCGCCCTTGAAAACATCTATGCAAGACAGGTCGATAAAATAGAAAAGTCTATGGGCAAATTGCACGAGGACATTCAGTTTGATTTTGCCAAAGATCTCCAAGCCCTGAAGGCGAGTATCGATGAATAAAAGCTTACAATTCTATTAAATGCTAACAAACCTTTTTTAAGGTTTTATGTTTAATTCACATTCCATGCATTTGCATGCCTAAAAAAATATTATTTTTGCAACTTTATGAGCTTGACAGATTCTTCACACAACGTTATTAAATCGCCTATCGGCAATACCCTTCATTGTAAAAACTGGGTTACTGAAGCTGCTTACCGCATGCTGATGAACAACCTTGACCCTGATGTGGCTGAGAAACCAGAAAACTTAGTGGTTTATGGTGGAACCGGTAAAGCAGCCCGTAATTGGGAAAGCTACCACTTAATAGTAAAGGCTTTGGAAGATCTTAACGAAGATGAAACCTTATTGGTTCAGTCGGGCAAACCAGTTGGAATTCTTCCAACCCACAAAGACGCACCGCGCGTTATCATTTCTAATTCTCAATTGGTGCCACATTGGGCAAATCTCGATTACTTTAGAGACTTAGAAGCTAAAGGTTTAATCATGTATGGTCAAATGACCGCTGGTTCTTGGATATATATTGGTTCTCAGGGTATCGTTCAAGGTACCTACGAAACCTATGCTGAATGTGCCCGTCAACATTTTAATGGTACCCTAAAAGGGACTTTAAATGTTACCGCCGGTTTGGGTGGTATGGGTGGCGCTCAACCGCTTGCAATCACCATGAACGAAGGTGTGTGTTTGGCAGCCGAAATGGAAGAATGGCGCATTAAAAAACGTTTGGAAACCCGTTATCTTGACGTGATGACAAAAGACATTGACCAAGGTATTGACATGGCACTTAAAGCGAAGGCAGAAGGCTTGGCCGTATCAATCGGTGTTCATTGCAATGCGGTTGATTTATTAGAGCGTTTAAAAGCCAGAGGTGTAGTGCCTGATACTTTAACCGACCAAACATCTGCACACGATCCATTGGTGGGATATTTCCCTGAAGGATATGATGTGGAAAGTGCAGACCGTTTGCGCAAAACTGATCCTTCTCGTTACACCAACGAAAGTTATAGCACCATGGTGCACCACGTAAAATTAATGATTGAATTCCAAACAAAAGGCAGTGTGGTGTTCGATTATGGAAACAATTTACGCGGTCGTGCCTTAGAAAAAGGTTTGACAAATGCCTTCGACTTTCCAGGCTTTGTACCTGCGTTTATCCGCCCTCAATTCTGTGCAGGCCGCGGACCATTCCGTTGGGTAGCGCTTAGCGGTAATCCTGAAGATATTTACGCAACCGATAAAAAAATATTAGAGTTATTCCCTGAAGATGAAGGCTTGAGAAGATGGATTACCATGGCCCAAGACCGCATCGAATTCCAAGGACTTCCTGCCCGCATTTGCTGGTTGGGTCAAGGTCAACGCGAAAAAGCGGGTCTTGCGTTCAACGAAATGGTGAAGAACGGAGAGGTTAGTGCGCCGATAGTCATTGGTCGCGACCACCTGGATACTGGCAGTGTTGCCAGTCCTAACCGCGAAACAGAAGCCATGTTAGATGGCAGTGATGCCATAGCCGATTGGCCAGTATTAAATGCCTTGATTAACACTGCCGGTGGTGCTTCATGGGTGAGCCTGCACCACGGTGGTGGTGTTGGTATAGGCTACAGCATTCACGCAGGTATGGTAATAGTTGCCGATGGTACCGACGATGCAGCAGTGCGCTTAAAACGTGTCTTGCACAACGACCCTGCTATGGGTGTTATCCGCCACGCAGATGCTGGATACGATATTGCAAAAGACACTGCACGCGAGCACAGACTTGACCTTAAAGCCCGCCTTAACAAAGACTAATTAATTATCGATTTTTTATCCAATATAACGCTCAAACCTTACAATACTTTTGGTCTCGACACCAAAGCGGAATTATTTTGTGAAGTGCATTCACTTGCTGACCTCAAACAAGCCATTGCAGAAACCAGCCACGAGCAGTTTATGTTTCTCGGCGGTGGCAGCAATGTTTTGTTGTGCAACGATTACGCAGGACTTTTAATTCGCAATGCCATCAAAGGACAACAAATTGTTCACCAAGACGATGAACATATTTTTCTTAAAGTGTACAGTGGTGAAAATTGGCACGATACGGTTATGTATTGTGTGGAGCGAAATTGGGGTGGTATAGAAAATTTATCCCTTATTCCTGGTACCGTTGGTGCTGCGCCAATGCAAAATATTGGTGCTTACGGTGTGGAATTAGAGCAGGTGTTTGACCATCTCGAAGCCTTGAATTTAAACACCTTAGAACTTGAGACTTTCAATAAAGCCCAATGTGCTTTTGGCTACCGCGAAAGTGTGTTTAAACGCCAATTTAAAGGCCAATATTTCATTTATTCAGTAACATTTAGATTAAGTAAGAAGCCAAGTATACATGTCGATTATGGCGATATTCAGGCTGTACTAAATGAGAAAGGATTAAGTCCGGAAACCACCAGCATCAAAGATGTTTCCGCTGCGGTTATACAAATCCGTCAAAGCAAGTTGCCCGACCCCAAAGTGCTAGGCAACAGTGGTAGTTTTTTCAAAAATCCACAAATTACCAAAGAATATTTTGAGGCTTTAAAACTTCAATTTCCAGACATAAAAGGCTATCCCCAAAACGATGGAATTAAGGTGCCAGCAGGCTGGTTGATTGAACAATGTGGATGGAAGGGCAAGCGTGTTGGCAATACCGGTTCGCACGCTAAGCAAGCCTTGGTTTTGGTAAACTACGGTGGCGCTACTGGTGCCGAAATATACCAATTAGCCCAAGATATTATTCAAAGTGTTGCAGACAAATTTTCAATTCATCTCGAACCCGAGGTAAATATTGTGTAGGGATGCTCCTCTAGAGCTGTCATCACTAAAGCATGAAACATGTTCTTGGAGTAGTCCTTTGAGTCGTGAGAACGCTACCGCTTAGTTCCTCGCCAACAAAGCCATTGGTAAAATAATTTGGTAAACGTTTACGATTCTTTTTAAATTCGAAATTTACTATTATTTCCGACTCAACTCAGCCCTGTTGCGGTTGTCATTGTGAATGCGATATACTCGTTACCACCGAGCGTTAGGGATAGCAGCGGATATCCTTCTGTTTTTAAAAACAGAAGATAGCAGCGCATAGCCCGCCCGTCCTGCCTAAGCAGACGGGAACGCCCAAATTCTTAAACATAAAAAAAACCGGATTCGAAAATCCGGTTTTTTAAATATAATCAATTGTTTTCTAATTTCTTAAGACAATCAATTTGGTGTTTCCAACATGTCTGCCATCTTTTAACACATCTATAAAGTAAAGTCCTGCAGCATAATCGCTGGTGTTGACAAGGATTTCACCGCTGTTTATCTGGCTGTCAAAATGCTCGATTTCTCTGCCGTTGACATCGCGTACCACAAAGCTTATGTTCTCAGCGCTGCCATTGAAATCGTAATTAATTTTAGCATAATCAGCAGCAGGATTTGGATACAACATGAGCGTGTAATTTTCCGCTACGTTTACCAAAATACTGCTTATTGAATCGCATGGAGGTAATGCCAAGCAAACGGTCGACCAGCATGAACGGCCCGAAGATACTTCCGTTAACAAGACTTTAAAGCAGATAATCGAATTGCTTGGTGCAAGGTCGGTAAACTGGGTGCTGATGTTTTGTAAACCTGGAGCCACTGGGTTAGGGGTTACAGCGCTGAATGTTCCAGCTGCAATTGGAAGTAAAGTAACTGTTGCATTGCCGGCGAATGGATTCATTACCGTTAAGTCAACATCGTAAGTCCAATTGCCCATTTCTTCCTTGTGGCAATGTGCACATAAACCGTAGACCCCAACTTTACAACTGTCTTTAGGACATGGCTTGTATTCGCGTTTGATTGAATCTTTGCACACCAGGCCAGTTACTGGGTCATAGGCATACAAATAAATTGTTGTAAAGGTATTTAAAGGCGGGATATCGGTGTAGGTATAACAAATGTTTTGTGCGCCGTTGCTGATTGTTATCGGGTTGTTCACAAAGTTGCCTGTAATTGAACTCAATGTAAGTGTTGAGCCACTGCTGCCTCCCCAAACCACATCCATGCAAACATAGTATTGTGGGTTGCCATTTGCATCGGTTCCTGCGCAATCAAACTTGGTGATTTTAGAACTTAATTTACAGTTTTTATTTCCACATGGCGGAACTTTTATGCAATATGTCGTATCGCAAATTTGGTTTTGATCACTGATTATAATATTAAAACAAGCGAGGTTATCAATTGGCGGCACATCGGTAAAGGTCGCTGTTACGGTGTTCATGCCAGCAGACAGAATCGAAGGACTGATTGATGAAACTGTTCCATTTGGCGAGGTAATACTTAAATTTGCCCCAGCGCCCAAACTGTTGTTGATGTTTAAAGTTAAACTGTAAGTTTGATATCCTAATTCATTAACCGGTCCACATTT
>JGI12421J11937_10001174_pt1 | contig 10562 bp, 8 predicted proteins | sample LakErihyJuly2011_2_FD_11937 | JGI IMG/M metagenome (IMG submission 11937)
ACACCGCGCAGTTTGCCCACCTTGATCTGGAAGGGTTGACCATCTTCACCGGGGGGCAACTCTGCGCCCACCATGGCGCAAGGGATGCGNATGCCCACNCGCGCATTGGGTGCGCCGCAAACAATGTTGAGCAAGGTGGGTTGGCCNACATCCACTTGGCANACGCGCAAGCGGTCTGCATTGGGATGCTGCTCNGCACTTTTAATTTCACCCACGACCACGCTGGAAAACGGTGGTGCTACAGGCTGAAGTTCTTCAACCTCNAAGCCCGCCATGGTGAGGGTTTCGGCGAGTTGTTCGGTAGTGAGGGGTGGGTTACAAAACTCACGCAGCCAAGATTCAGGAAATTGCATGGTCTTTTAGGATTGAAATTGACTCAAGAAGCGAACGTCGCCATCGAAGAACAAGCGCAAATCATTGACGCCATATCGGAGCATGGTGAGACGGTCGGGGCCCATGCCAAAGGCAAAGCCAATGAATTTTTCTGGGTCGAGGCCCATGTTGCGAACCACATTAGGGTGCACTTGGCCAGAACCGGCCACTTCTAACCATCGACCGGCCAAGGGACCGGTTTGAAATTGAATGTCAATTTCTGCGCTGGGTTCTGTGAACGGAAAGAAGCTGGGGCGAAAGCGCAGAACCAAGTCGTCGCTTTCAAAAAACGTGCGGCAAAAATCGGTGAACACCACTTTCAAATCTTTGAAACTGACGTTCTCGCCAATCCACAAACCTTCGCATTGGTGAAACATGGGCGAGTGAGTGGCATCGCTGTCAACACGGTACGTGCGACCAGGCGCAATGACGCGAATCTCAGGCATGCCCTTCCCTGCTTCCAGTTGTGCTTTGTAGCGCTTCACGTGCTGCACTGCATGGCGAATTTGCATGGGACTGGTGTGGGTGCGCAACAAATGACCGCCTTCTACATAGAAGGTGTCGTGCATGGAGCGCGCAGGGTGATCTTCTGGGGTGTTGAGGGCCGTGAAGTTGAACCAGTCGGTTTCAATTTCAGGGCCTTGCGCCACTTCAAAACCCATAGAGCCAAAAATTTGCTCAATGCGTTCTAAAGTGAGAGAAACTGGGTGCAGGCCGCCTTGTGTGAGGGGGCGCCCTGGCAATGACACGTCGAAAGCTTCTGCTTTCAGTTGAACGGACAACTCGGCATCGGCCAAAGCTTGGCGGCGCGCATTGAGCGCAGCTTCAATGCCCTGCTTGGCCATGTTGACGGCCGCACCAAAGCTTTTCTTTTCTTCAACGCTTAAGGCGGCCATGCCCTTCATCATTTCGGTGATGCGGCCTGACTTGCCCAAATACAGAGCCTTGGCATTTTCAAGATCGGCGGGGGTTTGGGCCTGTGCAAAACTGGCACTGGCCGCTTCAACCAAACTGTCCAACTCGGTCATGGTGGGAACTTTAAAAGGAACTTAAATTCAACATAAAAAAAGGATTGAAGCCTTCGCAAGCCTCAACCCCCTTGATCGACTGTGATATCGACTGCGTGAGTGCTTAAGCTGCGGCCAACTTGGCCTTGACTTGGTTCACGATACCCGCAAAAGCGGCCTTGTCGTGCACGGCGATGTCCGCCAACACTTTGCGGTCGATTTCGATGGCAGCCTTTTTCAGGCCATTGGCAAATTGACTGTAGGTCATGCCGCATTCACGAGCCGCAGCATTGATACGAGCGATCCACAACTGACGGAACACACGTTTCTTGGTACGACGGTCGCGGTAGGCATACTGACCGGCCTTCATCACCGCTTGTTTAGCGATGCGGAAGACATTACCGCGGCGGCCGCGGAAACCTTTGGCCAGGGCCAATACTTTTTTGTGACGGGCTCTTGCCGTGACACCACGTTTTACGCGAGGCATATTTTCTCCTTGTTCGTCAGTGAATTACAAGCCAGCCGAAGGCAGCATTTGTGCCATGTGACCCATATTGGTCTCATGCACGCCTACTGAACCACGGAGGTGACGTTTGTTCTTGGTTGTCTTCTTGGTCAAGATGTGACGCTTGAAGGCTTGACCGCGTTTAACGGTACCACCAGGACGAACTCGGAAGCGCTTTTTAGCGCTGCTTTTGGTCTTCATTTTGGGCATTTAACTGCTCCTTAATTTGTGCTCGTGAGGCGTCTGCAAACTCCTTGCAGCCTTGTTGGCCCCGAGACACTTTTAATCAGCCATTCACTTGCATGTTTGGCTGTGCGAGGTTTTTGCAAACCTCATTTTTCAGAGATCCCGAAGGACCTCTTCAAACTCACTCTGAAGCTGCCGGAGCGGCTTCGTTGGCTGTTTTACCAGCCGGTTTTTTGCGACCTGGTGCAATCATCATGATCATTTGGCGGCCTTCCAACTTTGGAAACTGCTCAACCACAATCAGATCACCCAAGTCATCGCGAATACGCTGCAACAGTGCCATGCCCAACTCTTGGTGGGTAATTTCGCGACCGCGAAAACGCAAGGTCACTTTGCACTTGTCACCATCGGCCAAAAATCGGCGGATGTTGCGCATCTTGATGTTGTAGTCACCGTCATCGGTACCAGGTCGGAATTTAATTTCCTTGATCTCAATGACCGTCTGCTTGGCTTTGGCTTCGGCAGCACGTTTTTGTTCTTGGTATTTGAACTTGCCGTAGTCCATAAGCCTACAAACCGGGGGCGTTGCGGTGGCTGCAATTTCAACCAAATCAACGTCCAACTCTCCTGCCATGCGCAAGGCATCTGACAAAGAAACGATTCCAAGGGCTTCGTTCTCGGGTCCGGACAAACGGACCTCAGGGAAAGTGATTTCACGGTTCAGACGATGCTTACGCTCTTCGCGCTGGCGGCGGTCACGAAATTCAGTGGTAGCGATGGTTCAAATCCTTTAAAAAATAACTGCACAAGGCAGCCCAAACCGACGGGCAAGCGTCAAGCTAAAGCAATCGGAAAATACCTTCAAACTTTAGATTCAATGTCTGATTGGATGAGTTCAATGAACGCATCAACAGACATGACACCGAGGTCTTTGTTACCCCGGGCGCGAACCGCGACAGTACCTGCAGCCTTTTCTTTGTCGCCAGCGACAAGGATGTAAGGCGGCTTCTGCAATGAATGCTCGCGTATTTTATACGTGATTTTCTCGTTTCGGAGGTCTAAATCGACCCTAAGGCCTTGATTTCCCGCTAGTTTTTGCATTTTTTGGGCAATTTCGCGACAGTAATCGGCCTGAGAATCGGTAATGTTGCACACCACCACCTGAATTGGAGCCAACCAAACAGGCAAGGCACCCGCGTGCTGTTCGATCAAAATTCCGATGAATCGCTCCATGCTGCCAACGATGGCGCGGTGCAGCATGACGGGGCGATGGCGGTTGCCATCCTCGCCCACATATTCAGCATCCAGGCGCTCAGCCATTGAGAAGTCAACCTGAATGGTGCCGCACTGCCACTGGCGGCCAATGGCGTCTTTCAAGGTGTATTCAATTTTGGGGCCGTAGAAAGCACCATCACCCGGGGCAATTTCAAAATCACAGTTGGAAGCTCTCAAACTTTCCATGAGTGCGTGTTCTGCCTTGTCCCAAATTTCATCGGAGCCAATGCGCTGTGCAGGACGCGTGGCCACTTTGTAGATGATGTCGGTAAAGCCAAAGTCTTGGTAGACCTTTTGTAAAAGAGTGGTGAAGTTAACGCTTTCAGCCAAGATCTGATCTTCGGTACAGAAGATGTGACCATCGTCTTGCGTAAAGCCGCGCACACGCATGATGCCGTGCAAGCCGCCAGTGGGCTCGTTGCGGTGGCACTGTCCGAACTCACCATAACGCAGCGGCAAATCGCGGTAGCTCTTCATGCCCTGCTTGAAAATCAAAATGTGTCCGGGGCAGTTCATGGGCTTCAAAGCGTAGTCGCGCTTCTCTGACTCGGTGGTGAACATGTTGTCGCGGTACTTGTCCCAGTGACCTGTTTTTTCCCACAAAGATTTGTCAATGATCTGCGGGCCTTTGACTTCTTGGTAGCCGTTGTCTTGGTAAACAGCACGCATGTACTGCTCAACCTTTTGCCAAACAGACCAGCCCTTGGGGTGCCAGAACACCAAGCCTGGTGCGTGCTCGTCAATGTGAAACAGATCGAGTTCACGGCCCAATTTGCGGTGATCGCGCTTCTCTGCTTCTTCCAATTGGGTCAGGTAGTTTTGCAAATCTTCTTTGCTGGTCCAAGCGGTACCGTAAATGCGTTGCAGCATTTCGTTTTTGCTGTCGCCGCGCCAATAGGCACCCGCTACCTTCATGAGTTTGAAGTGCTTGAGCTTGCCGGTGCTGGGTACGTGAGGGCCGCGGCACAAATCTTCAAACGCGCCCTCTTTGTACAAACTTACATCTTCATTGGAAGGAATGCTGCCAATGATCTCTGCTTTGTAGTTCTCGCCCATGCCTTTGAAATAAGCAACGGCTTCATCACGCGGCAAAACACGACGAAGCACGGGCTCATCTTTGTTGGCCAATTCGGTCATGCGCTTTTCTATGGCGGCCAAATCTTCTAAGGTGAAAGGACGGCTATAGGCAAAGTCGTAGTAAAACCCGTTTTCAATGACAGGGCCGATGGTGACCTGAGCATCAGGGTACAAATCTTTGACGGCGTACGCCAACAAGTGAGCCGTGGAGTGCCGCACCACTTCAAGGCCGTCTGCATCTTTGGCCGTGATGATGGCAAGTTGGGCATTGCTAACAATGCTGAAACTCGTGTCCACCACTTTGCCATCGACTTTGCCAGCCAAGGCGGCCTTGGCCAAGCCTGCGCCAATGGACGCTGCAACCTCTGCCACGGTGACGGGACCGGGAAACTCACGCAATGAACCGTCGGGAAGTGTGATCTGAACCATGTTCGATTAGAAAAAAAGAAGGCGCCAGAAAGGCGCCAGAAATGAAAAACGCGGCGTTTGCCGCGTCTTCAAACGCTCAGGCCAGATTTTACGCTGTGCCTGAGGTGTTTTGGATCAATGAAACTGTTCTTCTTCAGTAGAACCCGTCAAAGCCGTCACGCTAGAGCGGCCGCCTTGGATCACGGTGGTCAATTCATCAAAGTAACCCGTGCCCACTTCTTGCTGGTGCGACACAAATGAGTAGCCGCGATCTCGGGCAGCAAATTCGGGTTCTTGCACCTTCTCAACATAGGCCGACATGCCTCGCTGAACATAGGCTTGCGCCAAGTCAAACATGCTGTACCACATGGAGTGAATGCCCGCCAAAGTAATGAACTGGTACTTGTAACCCATGGCGCCCAGTTCTTTTTGGAATTTGGCGATGGTGGCATCGTCCAAGTTTTTCTTCCAATTGAAAGAAGGTGAGCAGTTGTAAGCCAACATTTTGCCGGGGTGCTTCTTGTGCACGGCTTCCGCAAACTTGCGTGCAAATTCCAAATCGGGTGTGCCTGTTTCACACCATACCAAGTCGGCGTAATCGGAATACGCCACTGCACGGCTAATGGCTTGATCCATGCCCTTCTTGGTTTTGTAGAAGCCTTCAGCAGTGCGCTCACCTGTCAGGAAGGGCTTGTCGTTTTCGTCGTAGTCGCTGGTGAGCAAATCAGCCGCTTCTGCATCTGTGCGTGCAATGACCAAAGTTGGCACGCCGCACACGTCAGCCGCCATGCGGGCTGCGATCAATTTCTGGCAAGCCTCGACGGTGGGCACCAAAACCTTACCGCCCATGTGACCGCATTTCTTCACGGAAGCCAATTGGTCTTCAAAGTGAACACCACCTGCACCCGCAGCGATCATGGCCTTCATCAATTCGAACGCATTGAGCACCCCACCAAAACCCGCTTCAGCATCGGCAACGATGGGGGCAAAGTAGTCTGTGTAATCTTTGTCGCCAGGGTTGGTGCCTTTGGACCACTGAATCTCATCAGCACGGCGGAAGCTGTTGTTGATGCGCTCGATCACCTTGGGCACAGAATCAACGGGATACAGCGATTGATCGGGGTACATGGAAGCGTTGGAGTTGTTGTCAGCAGCTACTTGCCAGCCAGACAAATAAATGGCCTTGATGCCAGCCTTGACTTGTTGCATGGCTTGGCCACCGGTCAGTGCGCCTAAACAATTGACATAGGGTTCGGTGTGGAGCAAGTCCCAGAGCTTCTCTGCACCGCGGCGAGCCAAGGTGTGCTCGATGGGAAAAGAGCCGCGCAAACGCACGACATCTGCTGCGGTGTAGCCGCGCTTGATGCCCTTCCAACGGGGGTTGGTGGCCCAATCTTTTTCCAATGCGGCAATTTGTTGTTCACGGCTCAGTTGTTCAACGATATTTTGTGGCATGACGATTTCCTTCGAGGTGGTTGATGTAGAGGCCAAAGAACACTTTAAAAATCTTAGGCACCGAGGAAATTCTAAGTCTTATATAAGACTTTTAAAATATTCAATATCTTATATAAGACATTTATTTATTCTTTAAAAATCAATATCTTATGACTTATATTTCTCATCGTGGAATATTATTTCTCATATTGAGAAAAATTGATGCAATGCAACAAGTCTTTATTTCGTATTGTGAAAACAAATTTCAACATCAAAACGCATGCTTGGCAAAAATTCAAACCAACAAGCACCCACGTCAGTCAAATGCGAACGCACTGAGAGAGGGAAATCTACAACAGCAAGGGGAAAAAATCTTCACTTCCCCTAGGAAACAGCGTGTTTCTCCAGTAGCATGCGCTCAGCCGGATAAATAAGTTTCCGGCTGCGAACCAACTTCCGTCCTAAGGAATTTCAAAATGGCAACTGCAAAAAAATCTCCGGCGAAAAAAGCTGCTCCTGCAAAAAAGGCAGCACCCGCCAAAAAACCCGTAGCGAAAAAAGCTGCTCCTGCAAAAAAGGCTGCTCCAGCTAAAAAAGCTGCGCCAGCCAAGAAAGCTGCTCCAGCTAAAAAGCCAGCAGCTAAAAAAGCCCCTGCTAAAAAGCGCACCCCAAATGCTGCTTTCATGAAGGCTTTAACACCTAGCGCCGCATTGGCTGCTGTGGTGGGTGCAGCTCCTCTGCCACGTACAGAAGTCGTGAGCAAGTTGTGGGTTTACATCAAGAAACACGGCCTGCAAGACCATGTCAACAGGCGCAACATCAACGCTGATGACAAGCTGAAAGCCATCTTTGGCAAGGCTCAAGTCACCATGTTTGAATTGGCTGGCTTGATCGGCAAACACTTGAAGTAATTCAGTGTTTTCCAAATGAAAAAAGCCGGGTCACCCCGGCTTTTTTTTGCCCTTGGCAATTCACTTTGTCTTCAAGGCATTCTGCGTGATGGCTGATAAAGTGACGCGAGTTGTGATGGCTTCGGGGTCGAGCATGATTTCAATCAGGGTGCCTTGATTTCGCGCCAATGCTGCTGTGAGTGCTGGCTCAAACTCTTCTGTTTTCGAAATACGCACACCCTCATAGCCATAAGCTTTGGCCAAATTGGCAAAGTTTGGATTGTTCAGGTGAGAGCCCATGTTGTGGGTTGGAAAATCTCTTTCCTGATGCATCCTGATGGTGCCGTACATGCCGTTGTTCAGCAGAACCACAATTGTTTTGGCGCCGTGCTGAGAGGCGGTGGCCAATTCTTGGCCGTTCATGAGGAAATCGCCATCGCCTGCAATGGTGAAGACGACCCGCCCCGTGAGCACCGCCGCCGCAATGCCAGCAGGCACGCCGTAGCCCATGGCACCGACAGTCGGGGCCAACTGTGTTTTAAAACCCTTGCTGATGCCGTGGTGCTTGTAATACCGGTGCACCCAACTTGCAAAATTGCCTGCGCCGTTGGTCAGCACCGCGTCCGCAGGCAAATGGCGCTGCAAAACTGAAATAACTTCGGGCATATTGACAAGACCTTGGGCAGAGTCAGCCGGCAAGCCCGCCAAGGTTTGCGGCAGTGTGTTGGCCAAGTAGTCTGCGTTGGCTTGTGCCGCCCAATCGGTCCAAGCCACACTGGACGGTGCAGTGAGAACTTCCAAGCTCCGCGCCGCGGCNTTCATNCTTGCGCAAATGGCCAAATCNGCGTGGTAAACACGATTCAATTCTTCAGCACTNGCATGAATGTGCACCAACTTTTGTTTGGGTTTTGGAACTTCTAACAAGGTGTAACCGCTGGTGGTCATTTCGCCTAAGCGCGGACCAATGGCAATGATCAAATCGCTGTCCTTGATGCGTTGCGCCAATTTTGGATTGATGCCAATGCCGACATCTCCGGCATACAAAGGGTGAAAATTGTCAAATGTGTCTTGAAAACGAAACGCATTGCCAACGGGCAGTTGCCAATTCTCTGCAAAGCGCTGAAGGGCTTGCGCTGACTGCGGCGTCCACCCCCCTCCTCCGGCAATCACGAAAGGCCGTTGTGCCTGCAACAGCAATTCACGCAACTCACGCAAGCTGCCAGGATCACTCCAAGCCTGAACGGGCTCAAGTTGCGGCAGCGGCCTCGAAGAGACCTCATGGGTCAGCATGTCTTCAGGCAAGACAAGCACAACAGGGCCAGGACGGCCATTCATGGCAGTGGCAAAGGCGCGGGCGACGTACTCCGGAATTCTGCTTGCATCATCAATTCGCTCTACTCGCTTGGCCATGCCTTTGGTGCTCGGGCCAAAGAAGGAACAAAAGTCGACTTCTTGAAAAGCTTCACGGTCGCGGGTTTCAGTGGCCACATCCCCCACAAACAAGACCATGGGGGTGGAATCCTGAAACGCCGTGTGAACGCCAATCGAGGCATTGGTGGCGCCTGGGCCCCGGGTTACAAAACAAACCCCTGGACGGCCCGTTAAACGGCCTTGTGCATCTGCCATGAAGGCGGCCCCGCCCTCTTGCCGGCAGGTGACAAACTGAATTTGGTCCTGGTACTTGTGAAAACCATCTAGAGCAGCCAGGTAGCTTTCGCCTGGAACCCCAAAGGCGTGGGTCACACCTTGAGCAATGAGGCACTCAACCAGGAGGTGTCCCCCTATTTGAGATGAAGGCTGGACTTCTTGAAGTTTGACTTTTTGATCGCTCATAGGGACTCTTGTAGTGATGGCCGCATGATACTTTCAAAGCGCCAAGGACGCCCGCCCTTGGCGGCTTGTTTAACTGACAACCCGATCAAATTTAAAGACGCCAGGCTCATTGACGGGGTCGACATCGACCGGAATGACCGACTTGGGCAAGAACTTGCCTTCCAAAAGCAATTTTGACAAAGGGTTTTCAATCCGTTGCTGAACGGCGCGTTTAAGGGGACGTGCACCAAACACAGGATCGAATCCCACTTTGGCCAATTCCGCCACAGCAGCAGTCGAAACCTCCAAATGCAAATCCATCTTGGCCAATCGGGCTTCCAATATTTGAAGCTGTATTTTGGCAATCGACTCAATGTGCTTGGCATCCAAACTGTGAAAGACCACTGTTTCATCAATTCGGTTTAAAAATTCAGGTCGAAAATGGTTTTTGAGTTCGCCCCAAACAGCGTCTTTGATGTCTTCCCTGGGCTCGCCTACCATGGACTGAATCAGGTGTGAGCCAATGTTAGAAGTCATCACAATGACGGTGTTTTTAAAGTCGACTGTGCGGCCTTGGCCATCTGTGAGGCGACCATCGTCTAGAACTTGCAACAGCACATTGAACACATCGGGATGCGCCTTTTCAACCTCATCCAACAGCAACACAGAATAGGGCTTGCGACGAACTGCTTCGGTTAAGTAGCCGCCCTCTTCGTAACCCACGTACCCAGGCGGCGCACCAATGAGCCGCGCCACAGAGTGCTTTTCCATGAACTCGCTCATGTCCATGCGAATGAGGTGGTCTTCGCTGTCAAACAAGAACCCCGCCAGCGCTTTGCACAGCTCTGTTTTGCCAACGCCTGTGGGTCCAAGGAATAAAAAAGAGCCCGTAGGTCTTTGCGGATCCGATAGGCCAGAGCGCGAACGGCGAATGGCATGGGAGACAGCCGCAATGGCCTCGTCTTGGCCCACAACGCGTTCGTGCAACTTCACTTCCATTTGCAACAATTTCTCGCGCTCACCCTGCATCATTTTGGACACGGGAATGCCGGTGGCACGGCTGACAACTTCTGCAATTTCTTCGGCGCCCACTTGGGTGCGAAGCAGCCTAGGCGCAGCGCCTGCTACAGGATTGAGCTCATTGGCTTGCGTTTCTTTCAGCAGCTTTTCGAGCTCTGGCAACTTGCCGTATTGCAGTTCGGCCACTTTGTTGAAATCGCCCTTTCGAGTGAGCTCTTCAATTTGCTGGCGCAGTTGGTCAATTTTTTCGCGAACGTTTTGACTGCCCTGCGCCTGGGCCTTTTCTGTCTTCCAAATTTCTTCCAAATCGGCAGCTTCTTTTTTCAAGCTGACAATTTCTTCTTCGATCAAGCCCAAACGTTTTTGCGACGCCTCATCGGTTTCTTTTTTAACGGCTTCACGTTCAATTTGAAGTTGAATCAAGCGCCTGTCCAGCTTGTCAATGACTTCGGGTTTTGAATCAATTTCAATTTTGATTTTGGAGGCCGCCTCGTCAATCAGGTCGATGGCTTTGTCGGGTAAAAATCGATCCGTGATGTAACGATGACTGAGTTCGGCAGCCGCCACAATGGCAGG